>ERZ1292640.88-Hain-H43-02um-R1-88-length-71975-cov-8_pt1 | contig 71975 bp, 59 predicted proteins | sample MGYA00564404_ERZ1292640 | MGnify/ENA primary metagenome ERZ1292640 (study PRJEB36523, sample SAMEA6512636) | groundwater metagenome | collected 2019-01-08 | study: AquaDiva: Metagenomics assemblies of 32 groundwater samples
TCATCGGCGTCGCCGCCGACCTGGACGATGAGAACGTGGTGCCGGAAGCGGCGGTCACGGTCTATCACCCGATGGAACAGGAGATGTTCCTGGGCCGGCTGTTCGTGCACGCCAAGGCGGATCCGTACGCCCTGGTGCCGCCGGTGACGCGGATCATCCGCGACCTCTCTTCGGAGCAGCCGGTCGAGCAGGCGGCAACGCTCGATGACGTGCGGACCGAAGTGCTGGCCCCGAACCGGTTGAACGCAATGGTATTTGGCGGCTTCGCCGGGGTGGCGTTGACCATTGCCGTGGTCGGCGTCGCTGGCGTGCTGGCCTTCTCGGTGAGCGCGCGGACGCGCGAATTCGGCGTGCGTCTGGCGATTGGCTCCACGCCGGCGAGCCTGCTGGCAAAGATTCTTGGGGAAGGCGCGGTGATCGCCGCACTCGGCGTGGCGGCCGGGGTGGTCGGCGGCCTGGCGCTCGCGCGGTTCGCCGGCGGGTTCATCGGCGAGCTGAGCATTCCGGGGCCGCTGCCGCTGGCCGGGGCCGCGCTGGTCTTGATTGCCGCGGCCGTCGTCGCGTCGTTCATGCCCGCCGCGCGTGCCGCGCGCGTGGACGTGATGCAGGCCTTGAGATCGGAATAAAACAGGAGATCAGGAGATCAGGAGATCAGGAGATCAAGAGAACCTAATTATGGGACTCCTCAATTCCTGATCTCCTGTGTGCTTCTCGTCAGGCGGACTGTTTTTCGGCCGCCCTCAGCTTCATCTCGTTCTGACCCTGCAGAATGGAGCACCACTGCTTGTGGTCTGCCACCGGCATGCCACATTCGACGCAGACCTGGACGCGCTGCTTCGGCGGTTCGCTCTTCCCCAACAGACGATTCAGAAATGACATGAAGCCTCCTAGCTCTTGATTACGTAAGACGGACGAAATCGGTTCAGGGTTGGCAGCGCCCCAACCCCGGAACACGGATGCCCGTCTAACCTCCTCGAATGAATGACCTGAAGCTCGCCATCCGCGGCCTGTTCCGCAGCCCCTTGTTCTCGATTGTTGCCGTGCTGTCGCTGGCGCTCGGGATTGGCGCGAACACCGCCATCTTTACGTTGATCGACCAGATCCTGCTGCGCAAGCTGCCGGTGAAGAATCCGGACGAGCTGGTGATGCTCTACCAGCAGGGTCCGCACAGCGGCAGCAACATGGGCTCGCGGGTGCACTCGTATCCCATTTACGAGGAGTACCGGAAGCGCGGCGAACCGCTGGCGGAGGTGCTGGCGCGCCGGTTGGCGGCGGCGTCGATCAGCGTCGACAACCAGACCGAGCGCGTGGAAGTGGAGATGGTGTCGGGCAACTTCTTCACCATGCTCGGCGTCGGGCCGGCCCTCGGGCGGGTCTTCAACTCACAGGAGGACGACCAGGTCTACCAGGGTCATCCGGTGGCGGTGTTGAGCCACAACTATTGGGTCACCCGCTTCGGCAGGGATCCGGCGGTGATCGGCAAGAAGATCCTGGTCAACAACTACCCGATGGCGATCGTCGGCGTGTCGGCCGAAGGGTTTGCCGGCATCGACCCCGCGCGCGCGCCGCAGATCCGCGTGCCCATCCAGATGAAGCCGGTGGTGGTGCCCGAATGGGAATGGGTGAAGATGGCCGACGAGCGGACGCGCTGGGTGCAGGTGTTTGCGCGCCTCAAGCCCGGCTACACCGCCGAGAGCGCGCAGGGTCCCATGCAGGGCCTGTTCACGCAGATCCGCCAGCATGAAATGACGCTGCCGGGCGCGAAGAACTGGTCGCAGTTCCAGCGCGATCGTTTCATGACCGGCCAGCTCAAGGTCGAGAAGGCGGCCATGGGCTATTCGTCGCTGCGCAACGACTTCTCCACCGCGCTGGTCGTGTTGATGGCCATGGTCGGCCTGGTGCTGTTGATTGCCTGCGCGAATGTCGCGAACCTGCTGATCGCGCGCGGCTTCATGCGCCAGAAGGAGATCGCGGTGCGCCTGTCGTTGGGCGCTACGCGCGGCCAGCTCGTGCGGCAGTTGCTGACCGAAAGCGTGCTGCTGTCGTTGATCGGCGGCGCCATCGGCATCTTCCTGTCGATTGCGCTGACGCGCGGCCTGATCTCGCTGATCCCCGCGGATCAGCCGCTGCTGGTGCAGCCCACGCCCGATTTGCGCATCCTGCTGTTCACGTTCTCGCTGACGCTGCTGACGGGCGTCGTCTTTGGGCTGCTGCCGGCGCTGCGTGCCAGCAATCCCGATCAGTGGGCGACACTCAAGGACACGGTGGGCGGCATTGCCGGCACCGGCGGTTCGCTGTTCCTCAGGAAGGGGCTGGTCGCCGCGCAGGTCGCGCTCAGCTTCCTGCTGCTGTTTGGCGCGGGGCTGTTCGTCCGCAGCCTGCAGAACCTGCAGACCACCAATACCGGCGTGGCGCTCGACAACCTGGTGACGTTCCGGCTCAACCCGGCGCTGAGCGGCTACGAGAACCAGCAGGCCGTGAACTTCTATCGCGAGCTGCTGGATCGCCTGAACTCGTCGCCCGGCGTCAAGTCGGCGGGCAACGCGTCGGTGTCGATCCTCGCCGGCGACGAATGGGACAGCACCATGTCGGTCGAGGGCCACGAGGCCAAGGACGGCGAAGACATGCAGGCGTTCATGAACTCGCTGTCGCCCGGCTACTTCCAGACCATGGGCATTCCGTTCCTCGAAGGCCGCGACTTCACGCGCGCCGATGCCAGGGAAGAGGCGACGGTAGCCATCGTCAACCAAAAGTTCGCCCGGCACTTCTTCGGCGACAAGAGCGCGGTCGGCCGCCACGTCGGCTTCGGCGATGGCCCCGAATCGAAGCTGTCGATCGAGATCGTCGGGGTCGTTGCCGATTCTCTCTACGAAGGTCCGCGCGAGGGCGTGCGCCGGCAGGTCTTCATCCCGAACTGGGGCCGCGGCGGCGTGACGTTCTACATGCGCACCACCGGCGCGTCGAGCGGCGCCTTCACCCTGATCCGCAACGAGGTGAAGCGTCTCGATGCCGGCATGCCGGTCTACAACCTGAAGACGCTGCAGGGTCAATTGGACGAGACCCTGCTGAGCGACCGCCTGATCGCCATGCTTTCGGCCGGCTTCGGGCTGCTGGCGACACTGCTGGCGTCGATTGGCCTCTACGGCGTGATGGCGTTCATCGTCGCCCGCCGCAAGAAGGAGCTGGGCCTGCGGCTGGCGCTTGGCGCCGAGCCGGCGTCGGTGATCTGGCTGGTGATGAAGGAAGTGCTGTTGCTGCTGACCATTGGCCTGGTGGTCGGCATTCCGTCGGCGATCGCCCTCGGCCGCTACGTCTCGTCGCAACTGTTCGGCATCGAGCCGAACGACCCGTGGATCGCCGTCTCGACCATGGCGATGCTGACGGTCATTTCAGCGGCGGCAGGATTGATTCCGGCGCGGCGGGCGAGCCAGATCGATCCAATCCTGGCGCTGCGCTACGAATAACAGATCAGGAGATTAGGACAATTTTTACTCCTGATCTCCTGACCTCTTGTTACTGCTTGATCTCGTTGTTACTGCTTGATCTCGCTTTTCTTTTCTTCTGCCACGCGGGCGTCGAGCGCCTTCATGGCGGTGGCGGCCAATACCCGGCAGGCCTGTGGATCGATGAAGGGATCAACGGCCGGTTTGGCTGCCCGCTTCTTCAGCTTGCCGGCCAGGCCGGTGGCCATCGGGTGGGTGGTGATCATGATGTCGCACGGCAGTTCGCCGACGGTGGTGATGCTCTTGCGAAACCGGTCGACGCGGCTCGGCGTCCTGGCATCACCGGTAAAGCGGAAGCCCGGCGCCGCAATCGCCGAAATGCTGTCGGCGTAGACCATGTTCAGGCAATCGGGGCTTGAGGCTTGCGGCTTGGGGCTTGGCTGACAGGACTGCCACGTCCAGGTGGTGCTGCCGGGCGTGTGACCCGCAGTGTCGTGCATCTGCACGGCGAGCGGACCGACGCGCACCACTTCCATGTCCTTCACGACCCGCACGTTCTTCACGGCCGGGAAGGCGTTGTCCGCCTTGCCAAACCCCGCCTGCGGATCATCTGGCACCGCGTTGCCAATCGCGAACCCCTCCGCGCCCGACGCGCTCGATACGACGGTGGCGCCGCTGGCGCGTTGCAGCGCGGCAATGCCGGCCGCGTGGTCGTAGTGTGCGTGCGAGTTCAGAATCAGCTTCACGTCTTCGGTCTTGAACCCAAGCTTGCGGATGTTGGCGTCGATGATCGGCGCCGACTGCGTGAGGCCGCCATCGAGCAGGATGTGGCCCTGGTCCGACGTGACCAGCAAGGCCGACAGCCCGGCAGTGCCGACGTAGTAGGTGTTGCCGTAGACCTGGAACGGCTCGAGCGGCAGGTTCCACTCGTCGCAACTCGAGCACTTGATGGGCGCATCCGGGCGGAGCGAAGACTGGCCGGACAACGCGAGAAACGCGATCGCCACCGCGATCAAACCCTGCTGAAGCATTTACAACTCACCCACTTTGAAGGTTCGCTTGCCGACGGACTGGCCGTCGAGAAATATTTCCACGCTGTAATCGCCGGCGGGGAAGCCGCCCGAGTTCTGTAAGTGGAACTCGGTGCTGGCCGGACCATCGTACGACACCTGCTTGACCGGTTCGTCAATCACCTGCGTGCCGAACATCCACTTCACGCCGACCGTGCCCGACCCGGCCGCCAGTGTCTGCACCGAGACGTAAACCGTTTCCGACGGCTTGAACAGCGTCGTGATGCTGGCCACGCTGCGGTCGGGGTTGAGCGAGCGGCCAACCTGGATGTTGGCGAGACTCAACGGCGGATTGGAGCAGCCTGCCGCGCTGATGAAAAGCGGCAGCAGGGCCACGAGGGCGAGAACGCGAGTCACCACCCCATCTTAGTCTGCAAGAAACACTCCGCCTGGGTGGTGGCAACAGTCGGGCTCTAATTCGGTCGTTTCCGGCTCGTAAAGAGGTGGTAAAGCCCAGTCGGCTGCCACTGCCGGGGAGAGAGTTGCTACCATCTGCTCCATGGTGTGGACCGCCCCCCGTCGCTCCGTGGCGCTGATTGTCCTGATCGCCTTGCTGCTGCCGTCGCTCGCGATCCTGCAGTACCGCTGGCTGGGCGAGCTCAGCGGGCTGGAAGGCCTGAGGGCCGGACAGAACCTCAGGGCCGCGACGGTCCGCCTGTCGACGGAGTTCGACGGGCGGCTGGGCCACGTCTACTCGAGCCTCGCCTCCCTCGACGCGGCCGTGCCCGCTTCCATCGACACCGTCCGTGCCGCGGTGCCGGCCGGCTTCGTCAAGGCCCTCTATGCCGTGGAGCGCACGGGCAACAGCCTGTCGGTCCGCGCAATCGACTGGGCCGGCGCTGGCCAGGCCAGCGCGGCCGTGCCGGCATGGCTGTCGGCGGTGGCTGGCAAGCACGGCGGCGACCCGCCCGCGCTGCTCAACCGCACCCTGCTCGACGAAATTCCCGCCATCGTCGTTCACCCGCCGGGCGCCAACGACAACCGGTGGCTCGTCGCCATGCTCGACATGGACAACATTGCCAACGAGATGATCCCAACCATGCTGGCGGGCTGTTTCGAAGGCGGCATTCCGTCGGCACTGGACGTGCTGATCATTCGCGACGACCGGCCGGGGCAGGCCGTCTACCGGTCGCGGCCGGACCTGGTCGAGACCCACTTCGACGCGTCGGTGGCGCCCATCCCGCTGTTCGCCATCCACGGGCGCGACCTCGATGTGGCCACGGCGCAGCGGCTGCGGCCCGACGCCGCCGCGCACCGCTGGCGCGTCCACCTGCAGCACCAGGCCGGCGCGCTCGAAGCGACGCTCGGCGCCGTCCGCATCCGCAACCTCGCCATCGGCATCGGCGTGCTGGTGCTGCTGGCGGTGAGCGTGGGGCTGCTGGTCGCGTCGATGCACGGTATGCAGCGCGCCGCGCGCGAACAGCTCGAGCTGGTGGCGCGGATGTCGCACGAACTGCGGACGCCGCTCGCCACCATCACGTGCGCGGGCGAGAACCTGGCCGACGATGTGGTGAGCACGCCGGCCGAGGCGAGGCACTACGGCGAGTTGATCAAGCGCGAGGGCCGCCGCCTGACCAAGACCATCGGCGACATCCTGCTGTCGTGCCGCCTGCAGGCCAAGCCGGACACGGCGCTCAATCGCCAGCCGACCGACGTCGCTGCCGTCATCGAGAGCGCGCTGGCCGAAAGCCGCGCGGTGTCGCCCGAGAGCCAGCGCATTGACGCCAGCATCGACGCCGGCCTGCCCGCCCTGATGGCCGACCGCGACGCCCTGAAGATGGCCCTCAAGAACCTGGTCTTGAACGCGGTGAAGTACGGGCGCGGCGGCCCGGTGCGCGTGGCCGCGAAGGCCTCCCGATCGGCCACCGGCGGCGAAGAAGTGTCGATCTCGGTGGAAGACGATGGTCCGGGCATTCCGGCGGAAGAGCGTCACCGCATTTTCGAGCCGTTCTTCAGGGGCCGGCTGGCCCATGAGATGGAAGTGGAAGGCAGTGGCATTGGCCTCAGCATCGTGCGCCAGGTGGCGCGGTCGCATGGCGGCCGGGTGCGCGTGGCTGCCGCCGATCGGCAAGGGGCGCGATTCGTGATGCAACTGCCGGCCATGAAGGCCGGCGCGCAGGTGCGCGTGGAGCCGGCGGCGTGATTGCGACGGGAACGCGAGCCGGTGCCGAGGTCGAGCGGCGCATCCTGCTGGTGGACGACGAGCCGGGATTGCGGCGCACCCTGTCGGATCGCCTGCGGAAGGAGGGCTACGGCGTGGAGACCGCGGCCAACGGGCAGGTCGCAACCGACATGCTCCGCAAGAATGACTACGACCTGATCATCCTCGACCTCAACCTGCCCGTGAAGAACGGGCTCGAGGTGTGCCGGGAGTTGCGGCGCGAAGGCCGGAACGTCGCGGTGCTCATGCTGACGGCGCGCGATGCCATCGCCGACAAGATCACCGGCCTCAAGCTCGGCGCCGACGACTACATGACCAAGCCGTTCGAGTCGGCCGAGTTGATGGCGCGCATCGAAGCGCTGCTGCGGCGCACCCGTGCGGCCGATCCGGGACCGGAAGAGTACCTGTTCGGTGACGTCTGTGTCAGGCCGCGGGCCGGCCAGGTGCTGCGCGGCGGCCGGCCGATTCGCCTGTCGGCCCAGGAGTTCAAGCTGCTCTGCCACTTCGTCCGGCATCCCGACGTGGTGTTCTCGCGCGACGAGCTGCTGGATGCGGTGTGGGGATACCAGGCCGCGCCGGAAACGCGCACCGTTGACGTGCACGTCAGTTGGTTGCGGCAGAAGCTCGAACCCGATCCGCACAATCCGACGCTGATCGTCACGGTCTACGGACTGGGCTACCGCTTCGAACACTGATCGCGTCCGTTTCCGGCCATCCCCCTCCATGAAACCGCGCTAAGCTGCGAGACGTGATGGAGCTCGACCGCCTGGCTTGCGATCGCGCGCGCCGCTCGCGTGATGCGCGCTTCGATGGCCGGTTCTTCATCGCCGTCACCAGTACCCGGATTTACTGCCGTCCGATCTGCCCGGCGCGATCGCCCAAGGACGAGAACATTCGTTACTACCCCACTGCGGCCGCGGCCGAGGCTGCAGGCTTTCGGCCCTGCCTGCGCTGCCGGCCCGAAGCGTCGCCGGGCACGCCGGCGTGGCTGGGCACCTCGGGCGTGGTGTCGCGGGCGCTGCGGCTGATTGCTGAAGGAGCGCTCGATCGCGAGAGTGTCGAGGCCCTGAGCGCCCGCCTCGGAATCACCGCGCGGCACCTGCGGCGATTGTTCCTCCAACACGTCGGCGCGACACCGCTCGAGGTGGCGCTGACGCGGCGGAGCCACTTCGCGAAGAAGCTGCTCGACGAGACGACGCTGTCGTTCGCGCAAGTCGCGTTTGCCGCCGGCTTCGGGAGCGTGCGGCGATTCAATGCACAGGTGCGGCGAACCTATTCACGCACGCCGTCGGATTTGAGGCGCCGCAAGACCGCCGGCGGTTCGGGGGATCGCTATCGGCTGACGCTGTCGTACCGGCCGCCATTCGACTGGACCGCGCTGGTCGGGTTCCTGGCCGCGCGCGCCACGCCGGGAGTGGAAGCAGTGGATGCGGCGGGCTATCGGCGGACCATTGCGATCGACGGCAAGACCGGCGCCATCGCGGTCGCGCACTGCGCCACCAGGCCGGCGATCGAGCTCGAGGTCCGGTTTCCCGATTCGCGCGCGCTGCTCGTCATCGTCGAACGGGTGCGGCGCATGTTCGACCTGGGTGCCGACCCGGCGGTGATTGCCGGCCACCTGGCGGGTGATGAGTTGCTCGCGCCGGTGATGAAGCGGCATCCCGGCCTTCGCGCGCCGGGCGCCTGGGACGGCTTCGAGTTGTCGGTGCGCGCCATCCTCGGCCAGCAGGTGTCGGTCGCGGCCGCGACCACCATCGCGGGGCGCCTCGCCGGGCGGTTCGGTTCGGCGGTCGATGACGAGGGCGGGCTGGATCGCATCTTCCCAACGCCCGTGCAACTGGCGGAGGCGCCCATAGAGGAAGTGGGCGTCATCGCCGCACGGGCCGAAACCATTCGCACCCTGGCGCGGGCGGTCACGGCGGGCAGCGTGACGTTCACCACCGCGGCGGCGTCGCGCGATGCGACCCGGGTCCTGGAGTCGCTGCCTGGCATCGGTCCCTGGACCGCGCAGTACATCGCCATGCGCGCGCTCGGCGAGCCGGATGCCTTTCTGGCGGGCGACCTGGTGTTGCGACGCATGGCCGGTGGCTGCACGGCGCGTGCGCTCGAGGAGCGGTCCGAGCAGTGGCGGCCGTGGCGCGCGTATGCCGTGATGCTGTTGTGGCAGGCGGCGAAAGACGCGCAAAAGAAGATGGACGAGGTCGGGCGGTTGAGGCCAAGATCGAGGCATGCGCGTGGCGATCGTCGGCGGCCCGGGCGTGGGCAAGAGCACTCTCGTCCGCCAGCTCGCTGACCTGTATCACAACGGTTCGTACGGCGAGGGCGAGAAGGGCGTATGGGACCCGCGCGTCCTCGAGGACATTGCCAACGGAGTGAACGCCGTCGGCGTGACCGAGTACTTCGGCCGGATCTACGACGCGAACTACCGCGACGCCGCGCGGAACGACGGCCCCGGCAAGGTGATCTTCTTCGAAGGCGCCCGCATCACGCTCGAAGCGCACATCGCGGAGTATCGACCGGAAGACCATGCCGCCCTGCACCAGCTGCTCGCCATCGGCGACGGGTGGAATCCCGACCGGGTGATCGTGCTGACATCGAGCACCGACACCATCGAAAAGCACATTCGCCTGCGCGATCGCCTGCACGAAAGCGCCGAGAACATGGTCCGCCGCTTCCGGCTGATTGATTCGGAGTTCCGCCGCCTCGCGCCGCTCTATCCAAAGGCGATCGTGATCGACCGCGACAGCAAGGAATTTCACGAACGGCGCGGACTGGTGGACATCATCACGTTGGCCGGCTTGCCGATGTTCAACGAAATCCCCTATAACCGCTTGGAATAAACCGCTGGGTCCGGCCGGTGTTACGTGTCCTTGACAATAAGTGTGAAAACACCTATTGTGGTGACATGTTATCCGGGCTGGGCGCGGAACTGAAACAGACCAAGCCGTTCGAAAGCCTCGAGGCCGAGGCGGTGTTGAGCATTGCCCGCACGGCGGCGGCGCTCGAACACCGGATCTCCCAGGCCCTCAAGGCGCATGGCCTGACGCTCAGCCAATACAACGTGCTCCGCATCCTGCGTGGCGCCGGGACGGATGGCCTGTGCCGAAACGAGGTCGGCAGCCGGCTGGTGGCGCAGGTGCCCGACGTGACCCGCCTGCTGGACCGGATGGAAGAGACCGGCTTGATTTCACGCCAGCGCGGGTCGGAAGACCGCCGCTACGTGACGACGCGGATCACCCGCAGGGGCCTGGAACTGGCCGGCAAACTCGATAAGCCGATGCACGACTTGCACCAGTCGCAACTCGGCCACGTGAACAAGAAGACCCTGCGGACGCTGATCGACGCCCTGGCAGAGGTGCGCGCCGGGCTCTGACCCTTTTTTTGGACCAATACGTGTTTTAACAATCATTGTTTCAACCATTATTTCAGGAGACTTCATCATGACCACCGCCACCGCGACCGCCCTCAAGACCTACCAGATCGACCCCGCCCACTCCGAGGCGACGTTCCAGGTCCGTCACCTGATCACCAAGGTGCGCGGCCGCTTCCCCGAGTTCGACGGGACCATCACCTTCGCGCCCGACGATGCGGCGAACTCGTCGGTGGTGTTCGCCATCCAGGCCAGGAGCATCGACACCAACCAGGCGCAGCGCGACGAGCACCTGCGCTCGGCCGACTTCTTCGACGTGGAGAAGTTCCCGCTGCTGACCTTCAAGAGCACGGCCGTGGCCGCGCGCGGTGACAGCCAGTTCGACGTCACCGGCGAGCTGACCATCCGCGACGTGACCAAGACCATCGTCCTGCCGGTCGCCTACCTCGGCGCCGCCAAGGATCCGTGGGGCAAGGACAAAGTCGCGTTCGAGGCCGAGATCACGCTGAACCGCAAGGACTACGGCCTGAACTGGAACGCCGCGCTCGAGACCGGCGGCTTCCTGGTCGGCGATGACGTGAAGGTCAGCCTGTCGATCCAGGCCGCGTAGAACTACCTCCTGGACTCAGCCAGACCCTGCCGGGCAACCGGCGAGTCTGGCGTGAGCCAGAGGGCCTCGGCAAAGTGCCGCGCCGCCTCGGCCTTGCGGCCCAATCCCAGTTCCAGCACGCCGAGGTTCGTGTAGGCGGTGCTGTCGTGCGCATCGAACGCCAGCGACTTGTGAAACGCCGCGCGGGCCTCGTCCGGCTGCTGCAGCTTCGTATGCGCGGCCCCGAGCAGGTCGTAGACCGGCGCGTAGTTCGCGTCCAGTTGGATGGCCTGCCGGCACTGCTCGACCGCGCCCGCCGCATCACCGCGCATGAACGCCGCGGCGCCGGCGTAGTAGTAGCCCGCCGGCGCGTTCGGCGCCACCTGCCGCAGGGCCGTGGCGGAAACGTCGAGATCGGACAACTCGCCGGCGTCGGCCTGCAGCGACGCCAGTTGTTCGAGCGCGATGGCCGGCACCGGCGTCTGGCTTGCCGCTTCCCTGGCGATGGTGACGGCATCGGCCGCGGAGCCGATCGATGCCATCAGCTTCGAGATTGCGACCAGCACCTCGGGATCGCGAGAAGCGGACAAGCCTCCGCCGTTGCCGGTCAGTGACCTGATCCACGCCAGGGCGTCCGCACCCCGCTTGGTGAGCACGGCAATGCGAACCAGGCCCGCCAGCGCCGCGCGATCGTCCGGATCGATGGTGAGGGCGCGCACGTAGTCGTCGTACGCGAGCTGATGGACGTCGGCCCTGGCCATCATGTCGCCGCGGCCCCGCCACTGGGCGGCGCGGGCTTGGCGGCGCGCCTGCCGAATCGCTTCCGGTCCGCCCTCGGCTCCCAGCAGACGCGCCAGCGCCGCCGCATTGTCGCCGGCGTTGCGGTTGTGCAGTTCGCGAGGCGCCGAGAACTCCAGCCGCGAACTGTCGTCCGTGAACACGGAGGCGGCGCCGGCATACTCGGCAAGCTCATTCGGTCCGCCGACAAACAGCGAGTAGATCGAGAACGGATCGGTCACCGCGACCCTGGCCAGATCCTCTGCCACGCCGGGGCGCTGCCAGTGCCGGGTGATGTTGCCCAGCCGCGGTTCGAGCGGATCCGCCGACCCGACCATCAACACATCATCGCCGCCGACGAGCCAGGCGGTGCCGCGAGGAAAGACGGAACGAAAGGTGGCGAGGATCGATCGCAGATCGGCGTCGCTGATGTTGTAGGCGTTGGCCCATTGGCACATGATGCCGCCCGGCGCCAGCCGCTCGCGAGCCGCCGCGAAGAATTCCTGCGTAAACAGCGAAGCCACGCCGGCGATCCACGGATTCGACGGCTCCGAAACGATCACGTCGTACTTGCGCCGGCCCAGCAACACGTGCGACCGGCCATCGCCCACGATCAGGTGAGTCCGCGGGTCGGCGAGAGCGTTTCGATTCTCGGCCGCGAAGAAGCCGGACGCGGCGACGACCTCCGGGGAGATCTCGAGCACGTCGGCGCGCGTGATTGGATGCGCCAGCGCCGCGCCCACCGTCACGCCGCTGCCAAGGCCGATGATGCCGACCTCGCGCGGATTGTCGTGCAGCAACAGCGGCAGGTGGGCAACCAGCTTTTGCGTCAGCATGTCGCCACGATTCGACGCGTCGGTCTTGCCGTCGACGGCCAGCGTCGTGGTGCCGGTTAACCGCTTTACCGACACCGTCGCCGGGGCGCCCTCGCGGTAGTACAGCAGCGTGCCGGCCTTGAGCTGGGTTTCGAGATCCAGGTCCGGCGGCACGTACGGTGCGTACATGTAGACACCGCTCGCCAGCAGCTCACGGTCCCATGCTGGACTGGAGGCAATCAGGACCGTCGTCAACACCGCCATGGCCGCGCCGGCCAGGCGTTGGCCCGGCGGCAGTCCGGCCCGATCGACCACGATGAGCGCCGCCGTCACCAGGCATCCGCTGGCGATCCACAGCGCCGGCTGCAGGCCGAACGAGGGGATGAACCAGAAGCCGGCGGCCAGCGACCCTGACACTGCTCCGATGGTGTTGGCCGCATAGACCAGGCTGAAGCGCGTGGCAGCCGCGCGGGACGGATGACTTGCCAGTGAGAGCGCGAGGGGGAACGCCGCGCCCAGGCACGCCGCGGTCGGCACCACCAGCACCGCCGTCAGCAGGGCTCCTTGCGCCAGCAACTGATCGAAGGCGCTCGAGGTTCCGGCGACCTGCCGGGCCACGAGCATGGGGACCTGGTTGCCGGCGAGCGAGTACGTCCAACTCGTGATCAGCGCGGCGATCGACAGCACGGCCGCCAGCCATGCCGCCGGCCGCTGTGTGCGTCCGACGATCCATGTGCCCGCACCGGATCCCAGGGCGACGCCGGCAATGACCGCCGCGAGGGCCGCGGCAAACGCATACGTGGTCGGCCCGAGCACGAGCGACAGGATGCGCGTCCATGCGATCTCGTGAACCAACGACGCGAATCCCGAGAGGCCGAGCACGACGGCCGGCAGCCATGCTCGATTGGGAGTCGTGGCGGCCGCCACCGCGGTAGCGGCTCGCTTTTGCCTGACGGGCCTTGCCGGGATCTCAGGGGCCCGGAGGACCAGCAACACGCAGGCGGCCGCGGCCAGGCTGGCCGCCATGCCGACGTAGGTAGTCAGCGTGATGCCGAACCGCGGAATAAGAACGAACCCGGCGAGCAACGCGCCGGCGGCGGCGCCGACGGTGTTGAGAAAGTACAGCGCGCTGCCCTGGCGCGCCGGCTGCGACGACTCGTGGGCGAACCACCGGATTGCCAGCGGGAACGTCGCGCCCAGCGCAAGCGCCGGCACGAACACCATCACCAGGCAGGCCGCGACGCGAATGAGGGGAAACAGGAGGCCGGGCTCACCGTCCCCGTAAGCCCAGCGCAGCGCCGGTGTGAGTGCCGACAGCTCGAACGGCAGGAGAAAGGCGGCCACCACCACCACGATCTCCAGGCCCATGTAGGCGCGAAGGCTCGGCCGTGGCGCGAGCCGGGACGCGAACGGACCGGCAGCGGCGGCGCCAACCGCCAGCCCGCCCAGGAACGCCGCCACGACCGCACTCGCTGCCGCTGTCGTGTGGCCGATATGCAGCGTGAGCAGCCGCGTCCAGCTCACTTCGTAGATCAGCCCGGCCACGCCGGAACAGGTATACGCCAACAGGAACAGCCACGGCACGACCGTGAAAGTCTACTTGAGCAGTGCCGTCTTTGCCCTTCGTGGTGAAGCCGCCCGCATCACGTAGAATGACCACGGCCGCGCGCGCTTACTGCGCGTGGTTGCCTTGGAGTGGTCATGCTCAAAAAGTGCGCGTTGCTTATCGGTACCATTCTGCTCGCGGGGGCTGCGATTTCAGCGCAGCAGCCGCCGCAGTCCCCCGCCCCACTCGGCACCATCGAGTCCCGGGTCGGCGGATTCACAAAGCTCGATGGTTACTTCCCTTTGTATTGGGGCGAGGACTCGGGACAGCTCTTGATGGAGATCCCGCGGCTCAACACCGACTTCCTGTTTTCGAACGGACTGTCGGCCGGCCTCGGCTCTAACGACATCGGCCTCGATCGCGGCCAGGGCGGCGGCAGCCGCATCGTCCAGTTCCAGCGGGTGGGCCGCAAGGTCCTGCTGGTGCAGGGCAACCTGTCGTTCCGGTCGAGCAGCCAGAATCCGCTCGAGCGGAAGTCGGTCGAGGATTCTTTTGCGAAGTCGGTGTTGTGGGGCTTCACTGTCATCGGTGTAAGCGGCGACCGCGTGCTGGTCGACGCCACCGACTTCTTCATGCGCGATTGGTACAACGCCAGCAGCCGCCTGCGGCCCGGCAACTACCGCATCGACCGGACGCGCAGCACGGTCTTCGCTCCCAACACCCGGAACTTCCCGAAGAACACCGAGGTCGACGTGATGCTGACCTTCGTGAATGAACCGACCGGGGGCGGCCCTGGTGGCGGCGGCGGTCCGGCGCAGGGACCCGCGCCGATTGGCAGTACCGGCGGTGGTGGTGGTGGTGGCGGCTTTGGTGGCGGCCTGTTCTCGGGCTCGGTCGGCAGCGTCACGCCGTCGCCCGACTCGGTGACCCTCCGCGAGCACGTTTCGTTCGTCGAGCTGCCCGACAACAACTACCAGCCGCGCTATGACGATCCGCGCGCCGGCTACGGCGGCCTCACGTTCGTCGACTACAGCACGCCGATTGGCGAGCCCATGCAGTTTCGCTACGTGCGCCGGCATCGCCTGCAGAAGAAAGACCCGGCCGCGGCGGTGAGTGAGCCGATCAAGCCGATTCAGTACTGGGTGGATTCGGGCGCGCCCGAAGACGTCAAGAAAGCGCTGGTCGAGGGCGCGAGCTGGTGGAACCAGGCGTTCGAGGCGGCCGGCTTCCGCAACGCGTTCAAGGTCGACATCCTGCCCGAAGGCGCCGACCCGATGGACATCCGCTACAACATGATCAACTGGGTCCACCGCTCGACGCGTGGCTGGAGCACCGGCGGTTCGGTTTCGGACCCGCGCACCGGCGAGATCATCAAGGCTACGGTCACGCTCGGATCATTGCGCGACCGTCAGGACTACATGATCTTCGAGGGCCTGCTGTCGCCGTACGTCAAGGGCGACGAACGTCCGTCGGTGCTCTACGACACCGCGCTGGCGCGCATCAAGCAACTGTCGGCGCACGAGGTCGGCCACACGCTCGGCCTCGGCCACAACTACTACGACAGCAGCACCGGCCGCATCTCGGTGATGGACTATCCGCATCCGCTCAGCACGATTAGGGAAGACGGCACGCTCGATCTCTCGCAGGCGTACACCGCAGAGATCGGTTCGTGGGACAAGGTCGCCATCAACTACGGTTATCGCGAGTTCGCGAGCGGCGCCAACGAGAAGGCGGCGCTGACCAAGATTCTCGACGATGCCTGGGCGGCGGATCTGAAGTACTTCACCAACCAGGACACCGACATCCATCCGCGCGTCGAGCAGTGGTCGAACGGCGTCAACCAGGAAGCCGAGCTGTCGCGGCTGATGCGGGTGCGCCGGATTGCCCTCAATAACCTCGGCGAGAACACCATCCGTCCCGGTGTGCCGACGGTGATGATCGAGGAACCGCTGGTCCCGATCTACATGTATCACCGCTATGCGGTGGAAAGCGCCGCGTCGATGATCGCCGGCCAGGATTTCGTCTACGCCATGCGCGGCGACGGGCGCACACCCACGTCGTGGGTCTCGGGCGAATCGCAGCGCAAGACTATCGACGTGCTGTCGGCGACGCTGAAGCCGTCGGAGCTGACCATCCCGAAGAAGATCCTCGACCTGATTCCACCGCGTCCGCCCGGCTACGGCATGCACCGCGAGCTGTTCCCGCGCACCACCGGCGAGGGCTTCGACCCTGTCAACCCGGCGGCGATTGCCGCCGATGTCACCATCGGCTTCATGCTGCAGCCCGACCGGGCGGCGCGCATGGTGGCGCAGTACGCCGTCGACCAGGCGTTGCCGGGCCTGGGCGAGGTGATCGACAAGCTGGTGAGGGCGACCTTCGATGCGACGACGTCGGGGACCTACGAGGCCGAGGTGCGCCGCGCCACCGAGCGCGTGCTGGTCGATCGGGTGATGTGGCTGGCCAGCGCCGCGCAGAGCGCGCAGGTGCGCGCGATTGCGTCCTACAAGCTGCAGCGGCTCGCGGCCCGGATGCGGACTGAAGTCGGCCGAACCGAATCGGACATCGCCGCGCACACGTTGCTGGCGGCCGACATCAAGCGCTTCCTCGAGCGGCCGACCGCCGACGTGCAGAAGGTGATCCCGGCCTCGCCGGCGCCGCCGGGCGCGCCGATCGGTGACGAACCGCAGGCGTGGCTGGCGCGGCCGCCGTACAAGCAGTAGCAAAGTGAAAAGTTAAAGGTGAAAAGTGAGAAGGAAGGCCCTCTCACTTTTCACTTCACGATTGTCAACCCGTCAACCTGGTGCCGGGCGATCAGTTCGCGAAGAAGTCCTGATGTAGTGATCTCCCGCGCGAACTCTGCCAGGTAGGCCGCCGCGGCGGTCCGCGGCTTCGGGACACCCATCGATTGCTGGACTGCCGTGAACCGCCCGTCGAGCACGCGCGAACCCGGCACTCGGCCGGCATCGGCGATCAGGTTCGGCTTCAGCCCGGCCAGCGCATCCAGCTTCATCTCGATAAATCGCGTGAAGGCGCCGGGCAGGCCCTCGGCCTCGACCAGCGCCGCGTGGCGCAGCGTGCGTTGCAGGAACAGGGTGTATGCCGCGCGCGCGGCGGTGGCAATGTGAACGCCGTCGCGATCGACGTCGTCGATCCGCAGTAACGGGGAGCCGGCCGGCACGAGGAAGGTGGCCTCGATCTCGACGTAGGCAGGTGAGAACGCAATCTCGCCGGCGCGCTGGGGTTCGGCGCCGATGAACGCGACATCCCAGGCGCCGGTGGCTGCGGCATCCGCGGCCAGGCCGGCGTTGGCGTAGCCGATGAACTCCACCGCGGCCCCGGCCCGCTTCGCGAGCTCCCGCGCCAAATCGGGAGCCACACCGGTGGGTTCCGGGCCGCGCGCCGAAATCAGCAGCGTGTTGGCGTAGTTGAGCGCGGCGCGCAGCCGGCCATTGGGCGCCAGCTCGGCCCGCGCCGCGTCCAGCAGTTGTGTCACGCCGCTACTTTACAGCGGTGTCACGGGATTCTGCGCCGTCCGTCTCGACCGCAGCCAATGCCGGCCGCGCGCCCAGACATGGGCCCCTTGCAGCTCGTCGAACAGCGAATACGCCACCGGCGTCACCAATAGCGTCACCAGCAGCACCATGGTCTGGCCGCCGATCACGACCCAGCCAATGGCGTGATTGGTGGCCGACCCGACGCCCTGCGACACCACCAGCGGCACCATGCCCGCCACGAACGCCAGCGTGGTCATCAGGATCGGCCGCAGCCGGTCGCGGCTCGCCTGCACGACCGCGTCGTGCGTGTTCATCCCCGCCTCTTTCAACTGGTTGGCGTGATCGATCTGCAGAATCGAGTTCTTCTTCACCACGCCGAACAACACCAGCAGGCCCAGCCCCGAGAAGATATTCAGCGATTGCTGGAAGATGATCAGCGACAGCAGCGCGAACGGCAGCGTGAGCGGCAGCGACAGCAGGATCGTCACCGGGTGCAGCCACGACTCGAACTGCGCCGCCAGGATCAGGTACATGAAAATGAACGACAGCGCGATCGCGGTCAGGAACGCGGTCGCGGTGCGATTGAGCTCGCGCGAGCGGCCGGCAAAGTCGGCGCGATACTCGGGACCGAAGTTGAGCTCCGCGGCCGCGGCGGCAATCTGCTCTTGGGCGGCGCCCTGCGAGGTGCCCGGCAGCATATTGGCGTTGAGTGTCACCTGCCGTTGGCGTCCCATGCGGCTGATGCTCGCGGGCGAGTCGCTGCGGGCGAACGAGGCGATGTTGTCGAGGCTGACGATGCCCAACCGCGACGAGGGTACCGGCAGGCCGGCAATGGCCTCGGTGGTGCTGCGGTTGGCTTCCTCGGCGCGCAGGTGCACTTCGTACTGCTCGCCGGCGTCGTTGAACGTGGTCACCTGGTCACCGGCGACGAGGAGCCGGATGGCGTCGGCCGCATCGGCGACCGAGACGCCCAGATCGGAAGCCTTCGGCCGATCCAGGTAGACCGAGATCTCGGGCTTGCCGGGGTTGAGGGTGGTGTCGACGTCGACCAGGCCGGGAATGGCGAGGGCCTTCTGGCGCAGTTGCTCGCTGTAGGTCTCCAACTGCTTCAGGTCCGGGCCCTGGACCATGAACTGGATGCCGCCGCCACCGCCGCCGGGGCCGCCACCCTGCTGCACGGCGGTCCGGATCCCCGCCTTGACGTAGACCGGCAGGATCTTCTCGCGCACTTCACCCATCACCTCGAACTGATCGCGCTGCCGCGCTTCGATCGGATGCAGGCGCACCAGCATGCTCGCCGTGTTCAGCGTACCGGCCGCGTCGCCGGCCACCGTCACCAGCGTGAACTCGACCTCGGGAATCGCGCGCACGGCCGTGCTCACGCGATTGGCCAGCACTTCCATCGACGCCAGGCTGGTGCCTTCAGGTGCGCGCATGGTGATGTCGAACTGCGACTGGTCGTCCTCGGGCGTGAAATTGACGGCGGTGAACATGAACAGGGGCACGCTCGACAGCAGCACCAGCACGGCGCCCACCGCGACCAGGCCGCGATGCCTCATCGCCCACTGCAGCAGGCGCGTGTAGCCGCGATCGAGCGGATCGAACAGCTTGCCGTGCTTGGAGTCGCCGTGCGCGCCCTGCGGCGGCGGCTTGAGCCAGTACGCCGACATCATCGGCGTCAAGGTGAAGCTGACGAACAACGACACCATCACGGCGAAGGCCATGGTGAGGCCGAAGCTTTGCATGAAGCGGCCGACCATGCCGCTCATGAAGCCGACCGGAGCGAAGATCGCCACCAGCGAGAACGTCGTGGCCATCACCGCCAGGCCGATCTCCTTGGTCGCTTCGACCGCCGCCTGCATGGGCGGCATGCCTTTCTCCTCGATGAAGCGGAAGATGTTTTCCAGCACCACGATCGCATCGTCGATGACGATGCCGACCGACAGCGTGAGCGCCAGCATGGTCAGCATGTTGAGCGTGAAGCCCATGTACCAGACCAGCGCGAAGGTCGCCACGATGGAGGTGGGAATCGAGATCGCCGCGATCACCGTCGAGCGAACGTTGCCCAGGAACAGGAACACGACGATGGCGGCGAGAATGGAGCCGACGATCAGGTGCTCCTCGACGCTGGCGATCGACGCCTCGATGAACTGGGCCTCGTCGCGGACGATCCGCAACTCGTAGCCGGCGGGCAGGATGGTTTGCAGATCGGCCAGCCGCTGCTTGACGTTGTTGGCGACCTCGACCGTGTTGGTGCCCGACTGCTTGCGGATCTGCAACAGGACGGTTGGTTCGCCGTTGACGCTGGCTTGCGTGCGCGGTTCGGCCATGCCGTCTTCAACGCGCGCGACGTCGCGCAGGCGAATCGGGTGGCCCTCGACCTCGCGCAGCACGACGTCACCAAAGGCGTCGATGGTCTCGAGGCGGCCGCGGATGCGCAGCGTCACCGACTGGGCGCCCTGGTCCATGCGGCCGCCGGGGATGTCGGCGTTCTGCGCCTGCAGGGCGCGGGCGACGTCGTTGACCGACAATTTCTGCGCCCGCATCAGGGCCGTGTTGAGCCACAGGTTCAACTGCCGGCTGCGCCCACCGATCACCACGACTTCGCCGACACCGTCGGAGCTTTCGAGGCGGCGGCGGAGAATCTTGTCGGCGAATTCGGTGATGTCGCGCACCGGCTTGTCGGCCGTGACCGCCACGGTGATTACCGGCGAGGCGGTGAAGTCGAGTTTTTCGACCGTCGGCTGCAACACGGTACGCGGCAGCCGCGGAATCACGCGGTTGATGCGATCGCGCACTTCCTGCGCGGCAATGTCGGCGTTCTTCTCGAGCTTGAACGAGATCACCACCTGCGACACTCCCTCGGACGAGGTCGAGGTAAGGGTGTCGATGCCGCTGATGGTGTTGACCGCTTCTTCGACCTTGTCGGTGACCTCGGTCTCGATCTGCTCGGGCGCGGCGCCCGGCAGTCGCGTCGTCACCGAAATGGTCGGAATGTCGACATTGGGAAAGCGGTCGACGCCCAGCCGGCCAAAGGCAAACAGGCCGACCACGGTCAGCGAGAGAACCAGGACCCAGGCGAAGACCGGTCGCCGGACGCAGATTTCGGCTAGCCACTGCATGGCTTACCTCACGACGACGCGCACGCCGTCGACCATGCGGTCGGCACCGTTGGCGACGACGCGTTCGCCCTTGGTCAGGCCGCTGGTGATCTCGACACGATCGTCGACCGCCTGGCCGACCATGACCACACGTTCTTCCACGCGATCGCCGGCAATCACGAACACCCGGGCGGTGCCCGACACGGTTCGCACGGCCGCAGCCGGCACCAGCAGGCCGGGCAGCATCGCCGCCTGCTCGATCTGCGCGGTGGCGAAGAAGCCGGGCTTGAGGCGGCTGTTGCCGTTCGGCACGATGGCCTCGAGGGTCAGCGCGCGGGTGTTGGCCGCCACCGACGGCGACACGTAGCGGACCTGCCCGACAAACGTCTCGCCGGGATAGGCATCGACTTCGAACGTCACCGAGCGGCCGGCGGCAATCGCCGCCACGAACTGCTCCGGCACCGTCAGCTCCACGCGCAGCGGATCGACGCGCATCACGGTCGCGACCTTGGTGCCACGCGTCACGTAATCGCCCATCGACACAAACCGCTCGCCGACGACGCCGGCAAACGGCGCGCGGACCGTGGTGTCGGCCAGCGCCTTCTGTGCCAGAGTCACGCGGGCACGGGCCGCGAGCAGCGATTGGTACTGTTGCGCCGCCGTGTTGCGGGCCATGTCGTACTGGCGCTCGGCCGCGTCGGATTGCGCGCTGCGCTGGTCGAACTCCGCCTGCGACAGCAGTTGCTGCTGGTGCAGCAGCCGCGCCCGCTCGAACTCGGTGCGCGCCAGTCGCAGGGCAGCGGCGGCGTTGGCAACTTCGGGGACCTTGTCGACGGCGAAGGGCGCGCCGTTGGCAATGCCGAGCCGCGCCTCGATCTGCGCGGCGTTGGCCTGGGCCTCAATCGCCTGCGCTTCGCCTTCCGACGCCAACAGCCGAACGAGGGCGTCGCTGGCGCCGACCCGGCTGCCGCGCTCCACCGGCGTCGCCACCACCCGGCCGGCAACTTCGGCGGCGACATCAGCCTCTTCCTGCGCCGTGAGCGTGCCGCTGACGCGGATGAACCGTTTGATCGGCTGCTCGATGACGTCGGCGGCCGAGACCGTGACCGCCACCGCCTCGGCGGCCGACGGGGCATTGGCGCCGGCGCCGCCGCAGGCGGCCGCCAGCGTGGCAACCGCCAGGCCGATGAACAAGGTTGGACGAATCACGCGCGAACTCCTTGGGACTTCTTCGCTGACCGCCGCGGCCGGGCCGGACGGGAGGTGGCTGGTGACGCCGCGGCGCCCAGCAGGAACTGGTCGATGTGCTGGCGCACGAACTTCCGCGGATTGCGGGTCATGGGCAGGTCGGCGTTGATGGCGTGGAGCTGCCGCCACATCAGCAGCGGGCTCGTGAACGCGAACGTCAACACTTGCGGGTCCTGCTGGCGCAGCCAGCCCTCGCGAATCAGCCGGCGCATCAACGCTTCCAGCCGCTCGCGGCCATCACCCATCCGCTCGAACAGGTTGAGGCGCCCGGTGCGCGCCAGCCGGATGCCGTCCGACATCAGGATGCGGAACAGCTTCTCGTGGCGCGGATCGCCGAAGCGGTTGAGGCTGGCGAGGGCGATTTCCTCGAGCGCCACCCGGCCGTCGGCAATCGGGCCGTCGACGGTGGCTGCCAGTTGCTCGATCTTGGTGTGCTGGTCGGCGAGAATCAGCGCCTCGAACAGCGCTTCCTTGCTCTTGAAGTAGTTGTAGAGGGCGCTTTCGCGCACGCCCACCGCCGACGCGACGTCGCGCAGGCTGGTGCCGAAGAAGCCCTTGTCGGCGAACAGATCGAGCGCGGCGTCGAGCACCGCCTGGCGGGTGCGCTGGCCGTCGGCGTTCTTGGGGCGGGCCATAAGAAATTAATGGTCGTTCATTTAATTGACTGCTGTCAAGCCGGGCCGGCGGCGGCCGGGCGGCAGCCAGATTACGCTGGTTTGCGTAATCATTACGTATAATGACGTAATGGAGCCGGGCAACCCGTTCATCTACGGCGAGATCGTCACCTCGGGCGCCTTCGCCGATCGCGACGGCGAACGGGCGCGGCTCGCCGCCGACCTGGCCGCGGGCCAGAAGGTGTTCCTGATTTCGCCCCGCCGCTATGGCAAGTCGTCGCTGGTGCGCGACGTGCTGCGACGCCTGGCCGGCCAGAAGATGCTCACGGTCGAGGTCACGGTCGCCGCGTCCAGTTCGTACGTCGGCTTCCTCGAGTCCTATGCCCAGGCGCTGATTGCCGCCGACACGCCGGCCAGCCGGCTGCGCCGGTGGGCGGGTGAACTGCTGCAGGCGGTGCGGCCGGAGCTGCGGTTCGACACCGACTCAATGGGCAAGTCGCGCTTCGCGCTGGCGTTCCCCTCGGTGAAGACCGCGCGCGACACCGCCCGCCTGGCCGCCGAGGTGTTCGCGCTGCCCGGCCGCATTGCCGCCGCCCGCAAGCAGCGCATGGCCATCGCCCTCGACGAGTTCCAGGCCATTGGCTCGTTCAACGGCGGCAGCGTCGAGCACGCGCTGCGCGCCGCCGCGCAGGATCAGCGTTCCGTCGGCTACGTGTTCGCCGGCTCGGAGCCGTCGCTGATGGAACGGATGCTGGGGCCACGGCGCCCGTTCTACAAGGCCGGGCCGGTCATGCGGCTGGAGAAGATCGACGAGACGCTGTTCGCCGACTTCCTCGACTCGCGCTTCGCCGCCAGCGGCATGCGGCCCGAAGAAGGACTGGGCGCGGCCATCGTCGATCTGGCCGCCAACGTGCCGTACGACGTGCAGCGGCTCGCGCACGAAGCTTGGGACGACATCAAGGCCGCGGGCCGCAAGACCGTCGGGCTCGCCGACCTCCACGCCACGCTGACGCGGCTGTTGGGCGAGCAGCACACCATCTTCGAGGAATCGTGGCAGCGGCTCACCCTGCCCCAGCGCGCGGTGTTGCGCGCGCTCGTGCTGCAGGATGGCCGCGAGCTGCTGTCGGCCGATGTACGCAACCGCCACCGCCTGCCCGGCGCCTCCACCGTTCAGGCTGCGCTCGCCGCATTGGTGCGACAGGACATTGTCATGAAGGAAGGGAGCCGCTATGTCGCGAGCGACTCCCTCTATCGGGAATGGGTGGCGCGCCAGACCTTCTAAGCGGTGTCGAGCGGTTCCAACGGAACCGCTCCGTATCGACAGCAAGGGTGGGTGGGACACCCAGCCGGACGTTTAGCGGCGCCGGCCGCGGCCGTTCCCGCGATTCTTCCGCCCGTCGCGGTAACCCTCCTGGTAGCCGCGGACAAACCCGTCGCGATACTCATCGTCGTAGCGCGAACCCCAGCGGCCGTTGTCGGCCGAGCGGTAGTCGCGCTGGCCGCGCGGGTCGTAGCGGTCGCCGTCGCGCGCGTCGGCGCGGCCCTGGCGGACCCCGTCCCGATAGCCGCTGTCGTACGCCGCCCGCTCGCTGCGCGAGTTGCGGCCGTTGTTGTTGCCGTAGCCGCCGCGGTTGCCGTAGGTGTCGTAGGCGCACCCGGTCAGCGTGACCGCCAGCATGAGCGCGAGCGCGGATTTCAGCATCATGGCGAACTTCCTCCCACCCCGGCGCTGGCGGCGGGGCCATAGACCACCTCAGCAAGAGGAGTACCAGCAGAAAACCCCAGGAAATGTCCGGCGATTGAGACGATTTCGGCGCCATCGACCGCCAGGGAGGGCAGCACCGGGCCGAGCGCGAAGTTTGCATGTCCTCCCGGCATGAGCGGACTGACGATGGACGACCGGGGCGTGATCACTGCCTGCCCGTCATGCGGCAAGCCAAACCGGGTGGCGTTCGCCCGCCTGGGCCAGGACGCCCGCTGCGCGCAGTGTCATGCCGGACTCGAGGCGCCGGCAGCGCCGGTGGAAGCGGCGTCGGGCGCGGCGTTCGACGCTGCGGTGCAGCACTCGCCGGTGCCGGTGCTGGTCGACTTCTGGGCGCCGTGGTGCGGGCCGTGCCGGGTGGTGGCACCGCAGATCGACGAGGTGGCCCGCCGCAACGCCGGCCGGCTGGTCGTCGTGAAGGTCAACACCGACGTCGTCCAGGACGTCGCCGCCCGCCTGCGCATCCAGTCCATTCCGACGCTCGCCGTGTTCGCGGGCGGGCGCGAAGCCGCACGCAGTTCGGGCGCGATGGGCGCCGACCAGATCGAAGCCTTCGTCCACCAGGCCACCCATTGACATACCATTTGCCTCAGGCTTGGCGGCGCTGGTTCCGAAGGAACAAGCCGGCACCGCATCAGTCTTGGCGGGGCTTGTTCCGAAGGAACAAGCCGACACCGCATTAATGGAGGCAGCGAATGGAAGAACGGCGGCGAGCATCCTGGATCAGCGGATCGATCCTGGTTCGGGGTGATGTGGTCTCTTCGGGAGACCTGGTGATCGACGGGCAGGTGCAGGGCACCATCGAACTTGGCGATCACAGCCTGACGATTGGTCCCGGCGCGTCGGTGGTGGCCGACCTGGCGGCCAAGGTCGTCACCGTCAGCGGCGCGGTCGTCGGCAACGTGACGGGCGCCGCGCGCGTGGAACTGAAGGCGACGGCGTCGGTCGAAGGGGACGTGAGCGCGCCGACGTTCGTGATGGAAGAGGGCGCCACCCTCAAGGGCAAGGTCGACACGGGAAACCGGCGCTAGCCGGCTCCCCGCGGCGATCGATCGCTACTTCTTCGGGACGAGCTTCAGGATGCGCCCCGTGGCGCTGTCGGTGACGACGTACAGCGCGCCGTCGGGGCCCGTGCGCACATCGCGGATTCGCTCGGGCTTGGGCTGCAGGTCCTTCAGCAGCCGCTCCTCGCCAATCACCTTCTCGCCATCGAGCACCAGCCGCACCAGGTCGTTGGTGCCGTGGCCGCCGACGAACAGGTTGCCCTTCCACGCCGGGAACAACGAGCCGGTGTAGAACGTCATCCCGCTCGGTCCGATGATCGGATCCCAGTAATACAACGGCTGCTCCATGCCGGCCTGCTGCGTGATGTTGCCGGTGATCGGGCCGCCGCGGTACTCGATGCCGTAGGCGATGGTCGGCCAGCCGTAGTCCTTGCCCTTGCGCGCGATGTTGATCTCGTCGCCGCCGCGGGTGCCGTGCTCCACTTCCCACAGCTCGCCGGTCGCCGGGTGCAGCGTCGCCGACTGGATGTTGCGGTGACCGTACGACCAGATTTCCGGCAGCACGCCGTCCTTGCCGACGAACGGGTTGTCCTTCGGGATCGACCCGTCGGCGTGGATGCGGACGATCTTGCCGAGCCCGCTCGACAGCGTCTGCGCCTGCATGCGGCCCTCGGTGATGGAGCGATCGCCCTGCGTCACGAACAACGTGCCATCACGGCCGAACACGAGACGGCTGCCGAAGTGCAACTGCGAGTTGAGCGACGGGCGCTGGTGATAGATCACCTGCATGTTGTCGACGCGCGGCGCGGCCGCATCGTCGACGAACCTGCCGCGGGCGACCGCGGTGTTGTTGACGCCGGGCTGACCTTCTTTCGGCTCGGCGTAGCTCCAGTAAATGAGGTTGTTCTTCGCGAAGGCCGGGTCGAGCACCACGTCGAGCAAGCCGCCCTGGCCGCGCGCGTCGACCACGGGCAGGCCGGTCACCGGGGCCGTGAGCTTGCCGTCGGCGCTCAGCACGCGCAACCGGCCGGGACGCTCGGTCACCAGCATCTTGCCGCCGGGCAGGAACGCGAGACTCCAGGGATTGACCAGGCCTTCGGCCACGGTCACGACGTCGAACGCGACGGCCGACTTGTTGTCCGGCGCATCGGTCTGGCCGGCGTGCGCGGGCTTCTGTTCGGGATTGTTGGCCGGACGCGGGTCCACGCCCTGCGCGGTGGCACTGCTTGCGACGCCCACGGCCAGGGTCAAGGCGGCCGCGATCAACTGGGTTCTCATGCGAGGTCTCTCCGGAGGCGATCTTACCTCAGCGAATTGCGGCGCCCGCTCATCGAGCAGCGCGTAGGTGATCTGTTTACCGCGGCGAGGGCCGCTGTAGCGAGGCGCCGGGGTATACCTCCGGCCACGTCGCCCAAGATTCTAGTGGCCCGGTGGAACGGTGTCTTCGAACCGGATGCGAAGCACGGTGCCTTCGGGCAGGTGGACGTCCTTGCCTTCGGTGGCGGCAATGACGCCGCCGCCGCCGATCAGGATGCCCGCGATTGCGCCCTTCACGCCGCCAAGAATGCCGCCGATGATGGCGCCCACGCCGGCGCCGGCGCCAATGCGGGGAATCTCACCCTTGAGGCCTTCGCTTTCGAGCGCCTCTATCACGTGCGCGCGTACGTCGCGGGTGCGGCCGTTGACCGTGAGGCGCGTGAACAGGATGGTGAGGCTGCCCTTGCGATCGGTGCGGCTGGCGCGGTCCACGGACGAGACGTAGCCGGTGATCCGCGAGCCCGACGGCACGAGCAGGTCATTGCCGCGGTAGAGATCGACCATCGTCGTGGCCTCAACCGCGTCTTCGACCTTCGCGGTGTCGGAGGTCAGCGCCGTCACCAGCCGCACGTCGAGCTCACTGCCCGACGGAATGGCGAGGGAACCGGCGTTGCCCTGACGGGTAGCGCGGGTGTCGCGATCGCGCGCACCGCGCCCGTCCCAACCCGTGGTGTTGGTGGTCGAGGTGTTGTTGACGCGCGCCATGAAGCGGTCGAGACGGTCGCTCAGGTCGCGGCGTTCGCGGGCCGTGACGGTTTCGCCCCGCCGCGCCTTCACGCGCAGGTAGGCGAGGTCGTCTTCCAGTTCCTTGAGTTCGCGGTAGTTACCCGTTGGCTCCACCCGAGCCAGCGCCGTTTGGGCATCCTGAACTTTGCGTTCGAGGGCCGCCATGTCGGTGCCTGTTTGTGCGAAGGTGACGCTGGCGGTCAAAAGCACCGCGGCAATCACTCCAATTCCGGTTTTCATGTTCACTCCCCGAGCGCGACAAATTGCGCTCACGAGTTGGAAAAGCAAGTGTCGTGCCGGTCGAATTGCCGTGAAACCGGTCGCCAGCTCGGCCGTCTTACTCTTTATGGGCACTTGTTTTCCAGGTTCTACTGAATTCAGACGGCTGCGGCCCATTGGAGGACGGCTGGAGGCGGCGCGGTTCTTGAAACAGAACGCGACGAGGATATGGAGATGAAACTGCACAGCCGGCTGGCGTTGGTATTCACCCTGGTTGCGACGACGGTCGTGGCCCAGACGAAGGTGACGCCGCCCAAGAACAAATACACCGTCGACCAGGACGTGCAGATTGGCCGGCAGGCCGCCGCCGAAGTCCGGCAGCAGTACCCGATCATCACCGACGACCAGGTCGAAGGCTACCTCGAGCGGCTCGGCGAACGCCTGGTCGGCGCGGCGCCGGCCGATCTCAACAAACCGCAGTTCGAATACTCGTTCACGCCCGTCAACCTGAAGGACATCAACGCCTTCGCGCTGCCCGGCGGACCCATGTTCGTCAACCGCGGCATGATCGAAGCGGCCGATGGCGAAGGCGAAGTGGCCGGCGTGATGGCGCACGAACTGGCGCACGTGCTGCTCCGCCATGGCACCGCGAACGCCACCAAGGCGCAGGGCTTTCAGATCGGCGCGCTGGCTGGCGCCATTGCCGGCGCGGTAATCGGCGGCGGCTGGGGCCAGGTGATCTCCCAGGGGTCGCAGTTCGGTCTCGGCACCTGGCTGATGAAGTACAGCCGCGAATACGAGAAGCAGGCCGACCTGCTCGGCGCGCAGATCATGGCGCGCGCCGGCTACGACCCGCGTGAACTGGCGCGCATGTTCGAGACCATTCAGAAGCAGGGCGGTGGCACCCCGCCGCAGTGGCTCAGCAGCCATCCCAATCCGGGCAACCGCACGCAGTACATCACCCAGGAAGCGGCGCTGTTGAGCATTGGCCCGCGTCCCGATCAGAGCGGCTTCAATCGCACGCGCTCACGTTTCGCCTCGCTGGCACCCGCCCGCACGATGGCCGACATTGAGCGCACCGCCGGCAACGACGGCGAGGCCCGCCCCGCGCCGGCCTCGGTGGGTCGCGTCGGCGAGCCGGTTCCGACGCCCGCGCGCCAGTATCGAACCGTGCAGGGCGGAGAGTTGTTCCAGGTCAGCATCCCGACGAACTGGACGCCGCTCGCGTCGACCAACTCGGTCAAGTACGTGCCGCAGAATGGCTACGGACAGGCCAACGGACAGGAAGTGATGACGCACGGCGTGGAACTGGGCGTGGCGCGTGCTTCGTCGCGCGACCTGCGGCAGGCCACGCAGTCGCTGATTGACGGGTTCGTCCGCAGCAACCAGGACATGCGCGTCATCGGCGCGCAGCGCAGCGTGCAGTTGTCCGGGCGCGCGGCGATCCTGACGCCGCTCGAGGGCCGTTCGGTGCTGGGCGGCAGCGAACTCGTCGACGTGTATACGACCATGCTCGCCGACGGCAACCTGTTCTACCACCTGTCGGTCGCGCCCGATCGCGACGTCGACAACTTCACGGCGGCGTTCGACCGCGTGGTGCGGTCCATCAGGTTGAACGACCGCTAGCCTGCCCTGAGCGAACCGGCCGCCGATCGGCGGTCGGTTTCAGTCGAATGGGCGAGGTTCGAGCAGCAGCGCATTGCCGACGTATTCGGTGATCGACAGCCGGCACGACGGGTCGAGCCCGGTGTACCGCGTCGCATGCCAGGTATTGGCGGGGACGTACACCACGTCCCCCTCGCTGGCGACGAAGGGTTCCTGCCCTTCAAAGGCATAGCGAATCTTTCCCGTGAACACGAGCCAGAACTCCGCGCTCTCGGCGTGGAAGTGCCCCTTGTCCAGCGGATTGAGCGGCGGCATGTTCTTCTCGTGCCCGTACAGCACGAGCATTTCCGACTTGTCGTCGCGCACGAACCGTCCGCCCGAGTACTTCTCGTTCTTCGCTGCCGCCTCGTGAATGTTCAGGTGTGGCTGGTTGAATTCATCGTAGCGGCCGGGCGTCCGGTTGATCGTGATCGGCACCCACGCGGATCCCGGTGCAGCGGCCGGCGCCGCGCCTCCCTGCGGAAACAACGTCTTGGCGCGCGCGACATTCACCACGAAGCGGAGGCTCGGGGCGCTGCCGGTCGTCTCGAGCGAGTAGATGGTCTGCCGCGGGATGTTGATCAGCGAACCGCGCGTCGCCACGATCGGCGCCTGCCCTTCGATCTCCACGCGCACTTCGCCTTCGACCACCGCAAACCACTCGCGCGTATCGGGATGAAACCGCTGGCCCACCTTGGTGCCGGGTGCCGCGGCGACGTACTCGGCCGTGAGCCGCCCGTCATCCACCAGCAGTTCGCGCCAGTTGGGCTCGCCCTTGTGCCTGGCCTTCAGGTCGGCGAGCTTCACCCACGGCTTCTGCGGCGGCACGTAGCCCGGTGTCTTCACCGGCTTCGGTGCCCACGCGCCGGTTGGAACCGGGCGCGGTGCCGGCGGCTGCTGCGCCAGCGCGTGCGCAGCACAGCCAACAAACAATCCGACGATGGTGACCGCGAGTGTGTGGCGCATGAGGTGCCCTTCTGAAATGGCGTCCGGCTGAGGCCGAACCTGCCGCATCTTATCTCTCACCGTGTAAGAAATACGCCGATCGCAAGGCGACGACGGTGTTTTTGCCCTTAAATCGGGAGGCACGCTTCTTGGAGTGGTCACCAGCATGAGCTCGTCTCATGGAGGTGAGAAGTGAAGACAGGAACAACCTCAGCCGCGGTGCTCGGACTCGTCGGTGGCGTGGCGCTTGGCGTCTGGATTGGCACCGAGATGACCGCGGACCGCATGGCCGCCCCGGCCCCCATGGCGGCCGGACAGGCCGTGACAGCGCCGGCGCCAGAGCCGGTGAAAGTGACACCCCGTCGCGCCCGCGTGGCGCGCGTGACGCCGGCGGCGGCCGCGACCACGGATGCGCCGAAGCTGGTGATGACCATCCCCGTGTCAGCGCCCGAGCTGCACGATCGCTTGAAGCCCGTGCTCGCACGCGGCACCAGGATCCCGATGGCCGTCGCAGGGTTCAAGGATGCCGAGCAGTTCGCGACCATTGCCCACGCGGCGCGCAACACGCAGGTGCCGTTCATCCTGCTGAAGCATCGCGTGCTGATCGGGGGTCAGTCACTCGAAGCTGCGATTCGCGCGTCGAAGCCGGAACTCGACGCGGCCACCGAAGTTGAGCGCGCGCGCAGCCAAGCTCGAACTGACATCGCGTCGTTATCGTCGGGCGCCGCCAGCGACTAGCTGCCGAAGTCGAGGTTTGCCGTGATCCGCGTACCGTCGGCGCGAAAGGCATCGGCGAGCATGCGGATCCGGCGTCTCGCTTCGTCCAGGTCGTGGTTGCCCAGGTTGATGTTCAACAGGTCGATGTACCAGGGCAGCTTCGCATCGTCCATCACGTAGGTCGCGACGATCTCCCTGGCAATCGGCAGGGTGGTGGTCTTCGACACTTCGTGCACGTCGCGATTGCCGGCCGTCAGCAGCTTCGCGTATTCCTCATCAATCAGCCGCGCGCACAAACCGGCTGAGAACACCTCGCCGGCGTGCTCGCCTTCGGTGATGACCGCGTGCTTGTGCAGCCACTCCCACAGGATGCTCAGGCGAATCTCGCCCGTGGCCATGTCTTCCATCAGATACAGCACATCGTCATTGCCGAAGAAGTCGGCCGGCTTCAGCGCCGCCGCCTGCAGACCCTGGCCAAACGCGTTGCCGTATTGGGTGGCGACGCTGATCAGGTCGCGCGCACCACGCACGGTCCGCGGGGCGGGCTCCAGCAGCGTCAGCCCGGCCTCGTCGCCGGCCGTGTAGGTCAGCGCGGGGAACGCGCGGCCCATCTGGTTGGCCTGCCCGGCCTTCTCCCATACCGGCCTGACAATGTGCACCATCTTCCAGTGAGCCACCCACTTGCCGCTCGCGCCTTCGCGTTGCTCGCGCTCGGCGCCGGCCAGCGCGCGCTTCATGCCGGCCGAAACACCCGCCGCGGAGCCGACCGGGATGTTCGGTTCCATGCCGCCTTGCCACAGCGCGAACCGGCCCTCGCGGTCGGGCGTGTTCACCGCCCGGCGCACTCGGTCCTCGTAGTGCCGCATATAGCCGTAAGTCATGGTGATGGCGTCGATGTTCGGATTGATGAAATCCGCGTCCCAGGCCATCGCGTCGGACACGCTGTTGATGTAGTCCCAGCGGCCGGTGTTGAAGCCGACGAAGTGCGGCCCAAGGGCGGCGCGGATCTCCATCAACTGAAAGCACGCTTCGATCTGTTCAACCAGGACGTAGGTCTTGATGGTGCCCGGCGCGAGGCCGAGGTGATGCTCGAGCGCGTCGAGGATGTCGCGCCACAACGCTGCCTCCTCGGCCGTCTGGATCTTCGGCAGGTATAACACCAGCGACGCGCCCAAGTCTCGCAGCCGCTGCTGATTGTTCACGACGTAGAGCGTGGCGTCGACAATCGAGGCCGAGAAACCGCCGCCGCCGGCGTGACGAATCTGCCGGTCGTCGAGGTGCAGGCCGCGGGCGCGGAAGATCTTCGTCGTGAAACGGAGCTGCTGGCGCCAGTCGTCGATGATGGGCCGCTTGAAGAACCCGGCGGCCCACGCATTCATTTCGCCGGCCACCTGCTCCGCCACCTTCAGGAAGATGGCATCGTCGTGGATGGCCAGCTTCAGGTTGCGCTGGTTGTCGAGCGACATCGACGACACCTGACCAAGGGCGTCCTCGCCATCGAACATCCAGCCATCGGCGCCCGACAGCAGCGCGTAGGCCACGTTGCGGATGCCGGATTCGACCGGCGCGTTCGGCCTGGCCGCCGGCCCGGTGCCTTGAATCCACTGGCGGCGAAGGTCGGCCGGGATCACGGAACCGGAGAAATTACCGGCGCGCGCGTCGCGTACTTGGATCTGCGTGCGGCCGATCAGCGCCTCAGGATCGAGAAAGCCGATGCGCCGCTTCCGGTCCGCGCGTTCGCGCCGGCGCGCGATGCGCGCATTCATCAGGAGCTTGCGGTCGCGATCGAAATGCGCGAGCTGCTCGAGCGCGCTGATGACGGCCGGGGTGAGGACGTCGGCATAGTCGGTTTCGAGCGTGCCTCGAATCTCGAGCACGCGCGCGGCATGGGTCATTTCGGGACTCTCCACAACAGGATCTCGGCCTCGTCCACCTGCCGGCGGTCGTCGGGAGGCCAGCCTGGCATTGGGAACTGGTGCGAGACGATGCGCGTGCCCGGCTTGAGGGCGCGCAGCTTCGGCATCAACCGCTTCATGATGCTCGGCGAGAGGTAGATGGTGACGACCGTAGCCTCGCTCAAGTCGGCCTCGAACAGATCGCCAATCTTGAACATGACGCGGTTGGCGACCTCGGCGTCGTTGGCATTGCCCCACGACTGCGTGACGAGCCGCGGATCGATCTCGATGCCGACGCCGCGGGCGCCGTACTTCTGAGCGGCAATGATCGGGATGCGCCCATCGCCGGATCCCAGGTCGTAGACCACGTCCTGCGCGGTCACGCCGGCCAGTTGCAGCATGGCATCGGCAATGGCGTGGCGGGTCGGGGTGTAGTGAATGTCTGGCGTCCGCGCCGGCGCCTGGCCAAGGATCGCGGCGGGCGCGGCGAGCAGAAGTCCGATGGTAAAAAGGGAGCGCGCGGCCATGCCGGACGGTAGTATAGGGCCCCATGAGGCGATACCTACTGCTCGCAACATTTGTGCTCGGCGCCGGGGCCTTGTCCCCCGTCCTGGCGGAGGGCGATCAGGCCATTGGCGGGCCCGAGAAGGGGCGCCCGGTCGCCGGCGACCCCGGCATTTCATCCATGGTAGTGATGGATCGGCCCGACTTCCGCGTGCTGCGCGATTGGGCCGAACCTGGCGCCGTGCGCCGCATGCACAACCACGCCGACGCGACCTATCACGTGTTCACGCTGTTGACCGGCCAGTTGGTACTTACCGTCGAGGGGCAGGCCCCAGTCGAGGTGAAGCCCGGCGACGTCGTCGACCTGAAGGGCGGAATCATGCACACCTTCAAGAACACCGGCACGGTGACCGCAACAATCGTCGAGGTGTTTGGCAAGGCGCCGAAGACTGGCCACTGAACTCGGCAAGGTCCCCCATGATGCCGCCCTATCGGGGCCAGGCCCCCAGCGAGTTTCATCGGGAATTGGGCCGACAAGCCCGAATGGTGAATCCGGGGGCCTGGCCCCAATCATACATTTTGGCAGGTGACCTAGTCAGGCGCTCGGCAGCCCGAGGCGGGCGCGGACGCCGCCGGGCGGCGACTCGTGCAGTGATATCGACCCGCCGTACAGCTCGGCCAGGTCGCGGACGATGGCCAGGCCCAGGCCGGAGCCCGGCGCGGCCTCGTCTGCCCTGACTCCACGCCGAAGCACCGCTTCGCGCAACGACGGATCCAGGCCGGCGCCATCGTCATCCACGTCAATGACGACGCAACCAGATTCGAGTGACGATGTGATGGTGACGCGCGACTTCGCCCACTTGCAGGCGTTGTCGACCAGGTTGCCGAGCATCTCGTCGAGGTCCTCGCGCTGACCTTGCACGAAATGCTCGTGCAACACGTTGACGTCGACCCTGACACCGCGGTCGGCATGCAGTGTGTGCATGGTGCGGGCGAGGCCGTCGGCCGAGGTCAGCACATGGCAGCGCACGCCGGGATTGCCGCCCGACGCCGAGGCGCGCGCTTGCGCCAGGTGATAGTCGACCTGGCGGCGCATGCGGTCCACTTGCCGCGTGATGGCCGCGGCCACCTCCACGTGGCCGGCCGCCGTCGCCCGCTCCGCCTCCCGGTTCAGCACGGCCAGCGGCGTCTTTAGTCCATGCGCCAGGTCGCCGGCGGTAGTCAGGGCCCGGGCCACGCGTTGTTCGCGATCGCCCAACAGTGCATTCAGGTCGCTGACCAGGGGTTGCACTTCGGCGGGATAGTGGCCCTCGAGGCGGCTCTGGCGGCCTTCGCGCACGTCGACGAGGCGCGCGCGCAGCTCGTCGAACGAAGCCAGCCCGCGGCGGACCTGTGACATCCCCACCACCAGGCTAACGACCGTGGTGATGGCGATCGGCCACATGAAGTTGAAGAAGAACCCGTGGAAGATGCCGGGCGCCTGCGGCACGAAGAGCATGTAATGCGTGAGCAGTAGTCCGGCGCCCAGGAACATGCCGGCCGACCACAAGAGGGCGCCGACGAATACGCGCGACCGCAGCGACAGGGCCGACTTCACGCCGGCTCCTCGATGCGGTAACCCATGCCGCGCACGGTCTCGATGAACGTGCCGCCAAGCTTGCGCCGCAGCCGCGCCACGAACACCTCTACGGTGTTCGAGTCGCGGTCAAACCCCTGCGAGTAGATGTGTTCGGTGAGCTCGCCTTGCGAAACGATGCGGCCGCGATGGTGCATGAGGTACGAGAGCACGCGAAACTCGTGGCTGGTCAGCTTGACCGGCGCTCCCGCAAGCGTGACACGCGCGCCACGGGGATCGAGCACCAGCGTGCCAATGCGAATCTCTGGCGTCACGTGGCCGCTGGCGCGGCGAATCAGCGCGCGCAAGCGCGCGAGCACCTCTTCGATCTCGAACGGCTTCGCCATGTAGTCGTCGGCGCCGCCGTCGATGCCCTGGACCTTCTCGTGCCAGCTGCCGCGAGCGGTGAGCACGAGGACCGGGGTGGCGATGGCCGACTCGCGCCACCGTCGCAAGACCGTCAGGCCGTCCATCTTCGGCAGACCGAGATCCAACACGACTGCGTCGTATCCCTCCGTTCGTCCCAGGAAGTCGGCGCGCTCGCCATCGGCCGCGCAGTCAACGGCATAGCCGGCCGCCCCGAGGGCGGTCGCAAGTTGCTCTGCCAGCGCTGCTTCGTCCTCGACAACCAGGATGCGCACAAGGCAATTGTGCCTGCTTTGGTGCTTAACGACACCTGAATGAAGCCTTCACGGCCGGTTCAGGCGAAGACCGGTAGGCTGGCTGCCTATGCTTAGCGGTTCAAAGCTCCTTTTCGCCATTGCCGCGGCCGGCGTCATTGCGCTTGCCATCGCAATGCACTTTTTCGGACTCGGACCCGCCATCGGGCGCGTCCTTCACGGAGGTCAATAGGCTCATGTTGAAGAAAGTTACCTACCTGATCGCGGTGCTCGCGATGTCGACCATCACCGCCGCCCAAGACAAGAAGACGGCGACGGTCGCCGATTACGCCGGCACCTGGAACATCGAGCTGATGAGCCACCAGGTGGCGCTGGTGATTGAGCCGGCCGAGGGCAACAAGGTCACGGCCACGATGATGATGATGGGCAACGACATGCCACTGAAGGGCGAGCTCGTCGACGGCGCGCTCACGCTGGTCGGCGTCAAGACCGAAGGCGCCACGGGCGAGCTGAAGGCGGGCGGCGGACCGGCGCAGCACGGCGGCGAAGCAACGGCCCAGCGGCCGCCGGCCAAGCCGATCATCGCCAGGCTCCAGGAAGACGGCACGCTGGCCGGCGAGATGATGACCAACATGGGCGCCGCGAAGTGGACCGGCGAGAGGCTGAAGAAGAAGAAACAGTAGCTGCCCCATGTTCCTCACGAAGAAACACCTCTCGCGGCGAGCAGTATTGAAGGGGATGGGCGCGACAATCGCCCTTCCCTTCCTCGACGCCCACCTTCGCGCCTTCGGCGCGTCGGCGCGGCAAGCCCCTGCGCGGCTCGTTTGCATCGAGATGGTGCACGGCGCCGCCGGCAGTTCGCCGTGGGGGCTGTCGCAGAACTTGTGGGCGCCGGCGGCCGAAGGTCGCGACTTCGACCTCACGCCGACCAGCCTGCGGCCGCTCGAGCCGTTCCGCCAGCACCTCACCATCATCAGCAATACCGACGTGCCGAGCGCCGACCCCACCGAGGCGCGAGAAATCGGCGGCGATCATTTCCGGTCGAGCGCCACCTATCTGACGCAGTCGTATCCGAAACGCACCGAGGGCGCCGACGTCGAGGCCGGCATCTCGCTCGACCAGTTGTATGCGCAGCGATTCGGCCAGGACACGCCGATCCCGTCAATGCAACTGTGCATCGAGAGCGTGGACCAGTCCGGTGGATGCGGCTACGGCTATTCCTGCGTCTATACGGACGCCATCAGCTGGGCCGCGCCGAACAAGCCGCTGCCGATGATTCGTGATCCCCGCGTCGTGTTCGATCAGATGTACAGCGCGTTCGGCACCGGCGCCACGACCGCGGAGCGGCTGGAACGGCGCAACGAGGACCGCAGCATTCTCGACTGGGTGCAGCGCGCGACCAGGCGGCTCGAGCGGTCACTGGGTGCGGCCGATCGCGCGCGACTGTCGGATTACCTGGACAACGTGCGTGAGATCGAACGGCGCATCCAGGCAGTCGAGGCCCGCAACGGCAGCGGCGAGCCGCGCGAGCTACCCGGCGCACCCGACGGCATTCCCGATTCGTTCGCCGAACACGTCAAGGTGATGTTCGATCTGCAACTGTTGGCCTTCCGCTCCGACATTACCCGCGTGTTCGCCTTCAAGCTGGGGCGCGACGGCTCGAACCGCGCGTTCCCCGAGAGCGGTGCGAACGGAGCGTTCCACATCATGTCGCACCACAGCGAGGACCCGAAGCGCATCCGCGACTTCGCCAAGGTCAACACCTATCACGTGAGCATGCTGCCGTACCTGCTGAAGGCGTTGAGGGACACGCCCGATGCCGACGGCCGCACCATGCTCGACAACACCGCGGTGCTGTACGGTTCGCCGATGGGCAACCCCAATCAGCACAACCACAAGCGCGTGCCCTTCCTGATTGCCGGCCACGCCGGCGGTGCGCTCAAGGGCGGTGTGCACCTCAAGGCGAAGGCCGGGACGCCGCTGTCGAACGTCATGCTCAGCCTGCTACACTCCCTGGGCTTGGACGACCTCAAGACGTTCGGCGACAGTGAAGGCACCTTCGCGTGGGAGTAGTCTGGCACGCGTTCCGGATGATCGGCCGCTCGCCAGGCCTGGCCGCGGTCGTCATCGTGTCGATCGGCGTGGGGATTGGCGTCAACACCGCCGTCTTCTCGTGGCTGCAGGCGGTGACGCTGCGGCCCCTGCCGGGCGTCAGCAACGGCGCGTCATTCTATACCGTCGAACCGAAAGCCGACACCGGCAGCTTCCCCGGCAGCTCGTGGCGCGAGTACCAGGACCTGAATCAGCGCCTCGGCGCGTTCGATGACCTGCTCGCGTTTCGCATGGCGCCGATGAGCGTCGGCGAGCCGGCGCGGACCGAACGCACCTATTCCCTGCTCGTCTCGGGCAACTACTTCCGCGCGCTCGGCCTGCAGCCCGCCGCCGGCCGTTTCGTCGAACCGCGGGAAGTCGAGCGGGCCGGTGGTGACCCTGTGGTCGTGATCTCTCATGATTACTGGCGGACGCGATTCGGCGGCAGCCCCTCGGCCGTCGGCCGGCACTTGCGCGTCAACGAACACGAACTCACCATCGTTGGCGTGGCGCCCGAAGGCTTCCAGGGCACAATCATGGGCCTCCAGTTCGACCTGTGGGTGCCGGCGACAATGGCGCCCACGCTGCTGGCGGGATCTCGCGAGCTCGAGGACCGCGGTCAGCGCGGATACTCGGTGATGGGCCGGTTGACGGCGGGCGCCACCGAAGCCCAGGCGGCAACCGAGACTGTGGCGGCGATGCGGGATCTCGCGACCGCATACCCGCAGTCGAATGCCAACCTCAGCGTCGAGATCCGGCCGTACTGGCGATCCCCGCGCGGCCCGCAGCAGATGATCACAGCGGCGCTGGGCGTGCTGCAGGCCGTGATGCTGCTGGTGCTGCTGGCCGTTTGCGGCAACACCGCCAACCTGGTGCTGGCCCGCGCCACCTCGCGGCAACGCGAGGTCGGCGTACGGCTTGCACTCGGCGCCGGTCCGGGCGGGGTGATGCGGCTGTTGCTGGCAGAAAACCTGCTGCTCGGCGTCCTCGGCTCGGCGCTCGGCATCGTCATCGCCTGGTGGGGCACCGAGGCGCTGCGGGCCATGCCGGCCTACGGAGCGCTGCCGGTGAAGTTCCAGACCAGCGTCGACGGCATGGGCCTGCTGTTTGCGATCGCGCTGGGCATTGGCTCGGGCCTGCTGTTCGGCGCCGCGCCGGCCATTCAACTCGCGCGCGTCGATCCGCAACAGGCCCTCCGATCCGGGTCGAAGTCGTCGGGACGAAGCACCATGCGCGACGGCTTGATGGCGCTGCAAGTGGGGTTGGCCCTGCTCGTGTTGATCGTCGCCGGGCTGTTTTTCCAGGGCTTCGTCGAAACGCGCGAGACCGATCCCGGCTTCAAGGCCGAGGGCCTGCTGCTGGCCACCTACGACCTCAGTGGCACGGCGGCCACGGCCGAAGGCTGCGGCAAATGCGTCAGCCAGTTCGCCACACGGTTGCTCGATCGACTGCGCAACGTGCCGGGAATTGAGGCGGTCGCGCTCGCCTCGTCGGTCCCGCTCGACATCCACGGACTACCAATTCGGTCGTTCGTGCTCGAAGGCCGGGGACAGGTCGAGGCAACGCCCGATCGGGCGCTCAGCAACACCGTGAGCAATGACTACTTCAAGGTGATGGGCATTCCGATCGTGGCAGGTCGCGACTTCGCCGAGATGAGCAATACGACGCTCGGACCCGAGGTGATGGTGAACCAGGAGTTCGTGCGTCGCTTCGTGACCGGCGAAGTGGTTGGGCGCCGGCTCGAGGCTCGCGGCCAGACCTTCACCATCGCCGGGGTCGTCCGCGACTCCACTTACGAGGCGTTCGGCGAGCCGCCGACACCCGCGATCTTCTTCGCCTTCCGCGATCGGCCATCGATCCTGGCGGAGATCCACTTGCGCGCGAGGACCGGGACGGAAATCACCTTCGCGGCCGAGATCCAGCGCGCCATCCGCGAACTTGACGCTTCGCTGCCGCTCTACAACGTCCGGACCATGGCCGAACATGTCGATCGCAACCTGTGGCTGCGCAAGATTCCGGCGCGCATGTTCCTGGTGATTGCGCCGCTGCTGCTCGCGCTGGTGTCGGTGGGCATCTACGCGGTGGTTTCCTACACCGTCGCCCACCGCACGGCCGAAATCGGCGTGCGCATCGCACTCGGCGCCACCAGCCGCGGCGTCGTCCGGCAGATCGTGAAAGAAGGCATGACGGTCATCCTGGCCGGCGCCGCGCTCGCCTGGGTGCCCGCCTTGATGGTGGATCTGCACCTCTTCGCGGGCGGTGTGGCGGACATGCCGGTGCTGCTGGGCGTGCCGCTACTGCTGCTCATGGTCGCCTGGGTCGCGTGCTGGCTCCCCGCCCGCCGCGCCACGCAGGTGGATCCCCTGGTGGCGCTGCGCGCGGAATAAGTTCAACGCGCGAGCTACAGCCTGGCCAGCTGCGGTACGATGGTGGGTATTCGTCCCTGTCATCGCAGGAGAAAGCCATGAACCGCTCCATCATCGTCGTCTTACTCGGCCTCACCACCGCCGTTGCCTGCAGCCCTGAGCCGGCCGCCACGGCCACCGCACCTGCGCCGGCGGCCACTGCTGCGCCCGCAGCCCCGGCGGCGGGAACCATCTCCGGCACCATTGCCGAGACCATGAACTCCGGCGGTTATACCTATGCGCTCCTGAAGACGGGATCGAAGGACTCGTGGATTGCCACCGGCGAGCTTCCGGTCAAGATCGGCGACCGCGTCTCCGCGACGATCGACATGCCGATGGAGAACTTCAACAGCAAGACGCTGAATCGCAATTTCCCGTTGATCTATTTCGTGACGGGCGTGAGCCGCGATGGCGAGGCGGTGCCGGCGACGGCCGGATTGGCAGGAGCTCCGGCGCTGGCGCCAAGCCACGCGACCGCGGAGGCCAGCGTGGCCCCGCAAGTCGTCGAGCCGATCAAACCCGAGCCCGGCGGCATCACCATCGCCGACCTCTGGGCGCGGCGCAAGGCGCTGTCCGGCACGGTGGTCGTGGTGAGCGGCAAGGTGATGAAGGTCAACAACGAGATCATGGGCAGCAACTGGTTCCACCTGCAGGATGGGTCCGGCAATGCCAAGGACGGCACCCACGACCTGACGGTCACCACCAGCGCGTTGCTGAAGGTCGGCGACATCGTGACCATCTCGGGGAAGCTCACGACCGACAAGGACTTCGGCGCGGGCTACTCGTACGAGGCGATCGTCGAGAACGCGACCGTGACCAAGAGCAAGATCGCCGCCGGCGGCGCACCCGCCAACCCGATCCAGACGCTCGGCTCGTAGCGCGACTCCGCGGGAGGACGCCGTATCACGGCGCCCTCCGCGCGAATAGCGGAACTAGAAATCGATGCGGAACCCGAGCTGCACCTGCCTGGTAACCTCGCCGTTGGTTGGCCTGTTGAAGGTGGCCGATCGCCGGTTGCCGTCGTAGCCCGTCCAGTTTTTCTGGTTGGTGATGTTGAAGGCTTCGGCGATCAGTTCGAACCCGACACCGCGAATCGCGAACCCCTTGGTCAGGCGCAGGTCGGCTTGAAAGAGCGGCGCGCCCAGTCGCGCGTTGCGGCCAACGCCGGCCGGCCGGTCGTTGGTCTGCGTATCGCGGTTGTCATCGGCACCCGTGGTTTCGTTGTACGGCAGGCCCGAGCGGGCGGCGATCACCGTGCTGGCCTGAATGTCCCACGGCAGGAACAGGCTGAACGCACCCGACAAGCGGTGACGTGAATCGTTTGACGCCGGGCCGCGCTCGCCGTCGTAATTGCGTTGATCGACCGGGAAGAAGTTGAAGTCCTCGGTGTTGCGCTCGGTCGACGACAGGGTATATGCGACCTGGTAACTGTGCCGGGCTGACAACCGCTTCTCAATCCCGACCTGAAGGCCGGTGTACCACGAGTTGCCCTTCGTCTCGACGACCGTCACGCGCTGGAAGTTGGCGTCGGGTCGGCGGCGCAGCGGATCGTTCAGGTCCGGATAGTTGGCGTCCATGGACCGCAAGAGGCCGTACCCTTGCGCCTTCACGAAGTCGGCGGCAACCGAAAAACGGCTGCCAATCTGCTGCTGGACGCCGACGGTGTACTGCTGGGTATAGGGCGTTCGATTGCCTTCGCCGAATCGCACCGTGCTTGGCGTCGGTGTCACCGGCCCGCCCACCCGATTGGGGTTCGGGCCATTCGGGTCGGGATACCCGGGATTGGTGATCAGCGTCGTCACAAACTTCTTGGCGTTCTCGGCGTTGAGCGGGATGTTCAGAAACACCTGGTCGTAGTACACGCCGGCATTGCCGCGAAGGACCGTCCGCCCGGAGCCGTTGACGTCCCACACCACGCCGAGCCGGGGCGCAAAGTTGTCCTTATCCTGCTCGATGCCCACGACGTCCTCATAGTCCCAGCGCACACCGTAATTGATGGTCAGACGGTCGCGCGCCTTCCATTGATCCTGGGCGAAAAACGCGTAGATGTTGTTGTTGATGTTGACAACCGGGTCGCCGACGTTCCGGGTGTACTGGGTGGGATACGTCGCGGCGACCGCCGCATTGAATGGCGTGGTGGTCGTAAACGTGAACGTGCCGTCGAGGTTGTTGTGGAACTCCGAGTACAGATCGATGAAGCTGGCATCGACGCCAACTTTGAACGAGTGATCACCCCACTGGTCCGGCACAATCCAGCTCACCGAGTCGGCGAACTGCCAGCGGTCTTCGGTGCGGCCCTGCGGCATGTTGGCGGCCTTGCCAAGGCCCAAGCCGGGACGGTTGACGGTGGGGCACTTGGGACAGTAGTTCGACACATCCCAGTTGAAGAAGCGGCGCGACACCTGCATCCGGAATTCGTTGAGGCCGCGTGAACCAAGAACCCAGTTGTCATGCACGGCAAAATCCTGATCCCGGCGCGCCCGGTCCTGGCCGCGCTCTCGCGTCGCCGTGCCGCCGATGCCCGTGCCGGTCAGGGTATCGGTGTCACGGCGGTAGCGCAGCGCCAGCGTATTCGCCGACGACAGGTTGATGTCAATCTTGCCGATGAATTGCGGATTCGTGAACGGCTGCTCGAACACGATCGGATCGTTCGGGAGATAAATCGGCGCGGTCGGCGCAGTGACCAGATTTTCGGTCAGCCGGTCCGTGTACTCATACGACGCGAAGTAGAACATCCGGTTCTGGCGGATGGGACCGCCCAGAAAGCCGCCGACAATCTGCTGCTCGAGCTTGGATTTCCGGGGTGTCGGCGTCACCAGCTTCGACGCAGCGGTCGACGCGTCCCACGAGTCGTCGCGCCGGTAGTAGTAGCCGCGGCCGTCGATGCTGTTGGTGCCCGATCGCGTCACAACGCTGACGATGACACCGGATGACTGTCCGTACTCGGCGGCGGAGCTGTTGGAAACAACGATGAACTCCTTGATGGCGTCGACCGAGAACCCGCCGCGCTGCCCCGCGACCGAGTCGTCATCGTTGCTGAGTCCGTCGATCAGAAACGTGCTGTTCCTGGTGAGCTGACCGGACGACGAGATGCCGGCGCCGGCCGTACTGGTCACACCGGGCGTGAGCTGCGACAGGGTGGCGAAATTACGGCCCGCAATCGGCAACTCTTCGATCGTGGCGGTCGTGATCGTCGTCCCGAGCGCCGATCGGGATGTCTCAACGACCGGAACCTCCGCGGTCACGGTCACGACCTCCTGGAGGGACCCGATCCGTAGCGTCATCACCACCGAGACTTCCTGCGCGACGGTCAGCGTAATGTCCGATCTCACGGCGGTGCGGAACCCCGACAGTTCGGCCGTCAGCTCGTAGCGCCCCGGCGGCAGGCCAACCACGCGATAGTTCCCCGTCGCATCGGTGGTGGCCGACCGCACTTGCCCGCTGTCGATGCTCTTGATGGTGACGGTGGCTCCCGGAAGCGCGGCCTTTTGCTCGTCCACCACCGAACCGACTACGGTCGCGGCTGTGGATTGGGTCGATGCGGAACTGGCACTGAGCAGGCAACAAGCGACGGCAACAACGGCGGACCTGAACGCGAGCATGGACACTCCTGCGATGGTGACGATGGGACCGGATTCAGTTGTGAAGCCACGAGAATCAGGGACCATTCGCGTGCGATGGGATAGTGCTCCCGCGACCAGGGCCTGTCAAGGGGCCTGAATAACGAAAAAGGGACCGGCTCGCAAGCCGATCCCTTCAGTTGAGGCTGGAATCGGGACTCTGGCCAGAACCTAGCTAATCATCACCTTGCGGGGATGCTGCGAGTTGTCCTCGAGGAAGGTCTTCTTGTTGGCGAGGTCGGCCTCGGTCGGCTGCACGCGTCCGGTGGCGTCGGTGACGCGCGAGATCACGGTGTGTTCACCGGCGGTGGCGCCGTTCCACGTGTAGTTGTATAGCTTCCACCCGTACTTCGCCGTCGTTGACGGGTCGGCGGTGGCCGCCTGCCACGGACCGTCATCGATTTTCACTTCAACCGACTTGATCGCCGTGCCGTCGTTCAGGACGATGGTCGTCAGCTTGTGCGCGTTGCCGGTCTTGGTGACGCGGGCGACGAACGACTTGAGCTGCAGGTGGGTAATCGCGCTCTCGACCCACTTCAACTCGCCGTTGATCATCTCGCCCTTGAGCGTGCGGTACCAGTTCGCCTGGAACTTGCCGAGGTAGGGATCCGCCTGGGCGACGATTTCCGACAGCCACTTCACGTTCGGGGCGCCGTACCAGCCCGGCATGATCAGGCGCAGCGGCGCGCCCTGGTGTTTGGTCAGCGGGGCGCCGTTTAGCGCGTAAGCGAGAAACGGCTCGGGCGACAGCGCGCGATCGCGTTGGATGCTGCGGCCGTACTGCTGCTCGACATCGAAGTTGGTGCCACGGAAGTTGACGGTTTCCTTGCCGCGGTCGGCACCGAAGAACACGATCTCGCGCGCGTCGGCCTGGAGGCCGGCGCTTTCGAGCACGGCCTTGAGCGGCACGCCGGTCCAGCGGCCGTTGCCGACCAGGCCCTGCACCGGACGCCGGTTACCCGAGCATTCGAAACCGGCAATCAGTTCGGTGCTGCCCATCTTGCGCAGCTCGTCGATGGTCAGCGACTTTGGCGTCTTGACCAGGCCGCCGACCTTCAGGCGATAAGCGGCCGCGTCGACCTCCGGATGGCCGTAATGCTGCGTGGTGAAGAACTGATCCGCCGGCGTGTAGGCGCCGCTCAGCGTGCGGGTGTCGAACAGGCGGCGATCGACGGCCGGGGACGGATTGAAGGTCGGCGGAAATTCGGTGAACGGCACGACGGTCTCGCCCTGCGCCAGCGCGGGCAGCACCCAATCGAAACTGCTCGCCGCGCCAAGGGCCGCCATGGCCAGCCCGGTCTTCATCACGTCACGACGGTTCATCTCGCTCATGTAGGCCCCTTAACAGGTGACGCAGCGGTTGTTGTTCTTGGCGCCGAGCTTGGTCAGCAGCGCGATCGTTTCCGGAATCGCCGACAGGCGCTGCACCGGCCCATTGGCCATGTCGACCGTGGTCTGGCCGCTGCGCGCGACCGCCTTCACGTCGGCGCCCTTGCTGACGAGATACAGGATCATCTCGTTGTCGCCCCGCGCGGCGGCGTGGTGCAGCGGCGTGTAGCCGTCGTTGTCGCGCTGGTTGACGTCGGCGCCCAGTTCCTCGACGAGGTACTTCACCGCCGCCATCCACGCTTCGGGCGCGTGGCGATGGGCGTTACCGGCGAAGCCTTCGCCGTACTCGACACCGGTGGCGGCGTGAATCGGGAAGGCGCCGGGGCCGCCGTACGGGATGGGCGGCGCGTCGTACTTCTCCATGTCCTTCTCGGCGGTCGGCATGATCGCACCGCCGGCGCCCTGCGGCTGGCCGCCGGCGAAGTCGCCACCGCGGCGCGGCCGCTCGCGCGGCGACATGGTCGCAAGGTTCGGGTCGGCGCCGTACGCCACCAGCAGCTTCATCGCCATCACGTCCACGCCGTAGGCGGCGCGCCAGAAGGCGCTCGAGCCGGAGGTATCGGCGAGGCCGCAGTTGCGGTTGCCGCAGCCGGTGTAGACCAGGTACCACGGGTGCGAGGCGATGCGGTGGTTCGGGTCGGCGCCCTTGTCGAGCAGCGCCTGCATCACCTCGAGGTAGGTGTGCTTTTGCAGCTCCATCTCCTGGGGCTGCGGGAAGCGGGTGCGCGGCTGCCAGGGCACGTTGACGGCCGCCCACAGCGGAGCCACGCCGTTGTTCTTGGCGGCGATGTTCGGGTTGGCGCCACGCTTGATCAGCATCATGGCGGCATCGAACTGGCCATTGATGATCGCGGTCAGCAAGGCGGTAGTGCCATCGCCGGCGTTCGGCTGATCGATGTTGGCGCCGCCGTCGAGCAACGCTTCGGCCGCTTCGATGTAGCCCTGGCGCGCGGCGTGGAGCAGCGCCGTCATGCCGCCCTTGGTCGCCACCGGCGGGTTGATCTCGTCGGGGTTGAAGTTCTGGCGCGGGTTGGGCGGTTCGTTAGGATCGGGCGGTGGAATCTTGCCAGAGCGGACGATTTCGCGGCCGGCCTGGATGGCCGCCTGCACCTGGCTGGGCGAGGCCTTGGCCTCGGATTCCTTGCCGACGAAGCCCTCAATCACCTTGCGCTGCCGGTCGGCGGCGGCGCGGTCGAGCGCGTTGAACTTGGGGACATCGATCACCTTGGTGGTGACCGACGAGTCGGCGCCGCGCGCCAGCAGCGCCTTGACGGCGTCGACGCGGTTGAGGCCGGCGGCGAAAATCAGCGGCGTCTGGCCGGCTTCGGCTTCCCTGGCGTTGACGTCGGCCTTGGCGTCGAGCAGGACGTTGATGACCTCGGCACTGCCCGCGGAAGCCGCCATGTGCAGCGGCGTGACGCCGCTATTGGTCGAGCGGGTGTCGACTTCGGCGCCGGCCTTGAGCAGCGCCTTGGCCAGCGGCGCGCTGGCCGACTTGGCGGCCAGGTGCAGCGGCGTGTACTGGCCGATGCGGGTCACGGCGGCGATGTTGGCGCCGGCGTAGATCAGCATGTCGGCCAGCTCGGCGTCGCCGCGTTCGGCGGCCCAGTGCAACGCGCTCATGCCGTCGCCCTGCGCGCCGTTGACGTCGGCGCCCTGCTTGAGCAGGTCGCGAACGGCCGTCTTGTCGCCGCGCATCGCCGCATCGGCGACCGGCGAGGCCTGCTGCTGCGCACCGAGCGCGGCGGTCAGCACCAGCGCGACAACCAGATTGATGGAAACGTGACGCTTCATCCCGATTCTCCTGGGCGCCCCATGAAGGGCGCCCTACGTTGTGCGAATGGTGTCAGACCGCGGCGGTCGCCGGCAGCGCCTGGGTGAGCGAGAGCTCGCCCGTGCTGTCGCCGAAGTGGTCCATCTCCATGCCGAGGGCGTGGCCCATGGTCAGGAATGCGTTGGCCATCGGCGTGTCGGCCGCGGCCTTGATGTGGAGGTTGCCCTTGAGCGCGCCGTTGGCGTGACCCAGGACGATTAGCGGGCAGCGGCGGTGGTTGTGCACGTTCGGGTCGGCCATCGGCGAACCCCACACGATCAGCGACTTTTCGAGCAGGTTCTGGTCGCCGTCCATCGACTCCTTGAGCTTGTCGAGGAGGTAGGTCACCTGGCTGACACGGTACTTGCAGATCTTGTTGAACTCGAGGATTCGGTCTTCGCGGTCGCCGTGGTGCGACGCGGGGTGGAACGGCTGGAGCGATCCGCTCTCGGGGAACACGCGGTTCTGCGAGTCGCGGCCGGTCTTGAACGAGATGATGCGCGTCATGTCGGTCTCGAGCGCGAGCACCTGCAGGTCGAACATCAGCTTCATGTGCTCCGAAAACGAGTCCGGCACGCCGGGCGGCGCCTCGGGCAGTTCGCGGTGCTCGCCGCTGGTGTTGCGCGCTTCAATCGCCTGGATGCGGCGCTCGATCTCGCGGACGTTGTTCAGGTAGCGATCGAGGCGGTTCTTGTCGCCGGTGCCGAGTTCCTTGCGGACGTTGGCGACCTCGCCCTGGATCCAGTCGAGGATGCTGCGGCGCGACTGGCGGCGGGCGACGCGATCCTGCGGCGAGCCGCCGGTGCCGAACAGCATGTCGAACGCGACGCGCGGGTCGCGGATCATCGGCAGCGGTTCGTTGGGCGACGCCCAGCTGATGGAGTCGGTGTAAGCGCACGAGTAGTTGTAGGTGCAGCCGCCGGCCTGGTCGAGGTTCTCGATGCAGAACTGCATCGACGGCAGCGGCGTGGCCTGGCCGTACTTCTGGGCGTAGAGCTGGTCGAACGAGGTGCCGGCCCAGATGTCGGAGCCCTGCGTCTGCTTGGGATGCGCCTGGGTCAGGAACACCGCGCTCGAGCGGAAGTGGTCGCCGCCAATTTCCGGGGCGGTGAACGCCTCGGCCATGCGCACGTCGGTGTTGCTGACAATCGTCAGGTAGTCGCGGTACGGCTCGAGCGAGCTGAGCGCGCTGTCGGCGGCAATGGTGAAGTCGGTGCCGGCCTTCTCAGGCGCAAACAGGTGCTTGGTCGCGCCCCACTTGTTGCAGCCGGCGAGGCCGTGGACCTCTTCGATACAGATCAAGCGGGTGCGGTCCGCCGCAGTCGGTGCCGCGCCAATGCCCTTGGCGGCGACCATTGCATCCAGGAACGGCAGCGCCACCGCGGCGCCCATGGCTCCCCGGATGAACGTGCGACGCGGCATGTGCTTACCTGTGAGATACGCCATCTGTGTCTCCCTGCGGTTAATTCACCAAGTCACGAACTCGCGCAAGCCAAATCCTCAGCGACCGCCCGCCCTGGTATCGGTCGTGGCCGCTTCGGCTTCCACCCGCTTCATCCGGAAAGCGTCGCTCTTGACGACGCCGATGATGAAGGAGGACGTCTTGTAGTTGGCCGCCGCGGCCGAGCGCGCAATCGCGCGCACCGTCGGCTGGTCGAAGTACTCGACGCGCCGGCCCAGCGCATAGGCCATCAGGTTTTCGGTGAAGTTGCGTACCAGCGGCGTCGGCCGCTTGGTCAGCGCCGCCGTCAACTCCGACAACGAAGTCACCTTGCTGCCATCGTAGAAGTCGCCCGTGGTGTCGAGCGGCATGCCGTTTTCGCGCACGCGCCACTTGGCGGTGACGTCGAAGTTGTCGAGCGCCAGGCCGATCGGATCCATGAACCGGTGGCACGAGTTGCAGGTCGGGTTCTTGCGATGAACCTCCATCTTCTCGCGCGTCGTCAGCAGGCGGCCGTCCTTCGCGCCGCCGGTTTCATCGAGCGTCGGCACGTTGGGCGGCGGCGGCGGCGGCGGGGTGCCGAGCAGCACTTCCATCACCCACTTGCCGCGCAGCACCGGCGAGGTGCGGTTGGCGAGCGAAGTCTGCACCAGCACGCTGCCCTGGCCGAGCACACCGCGGCGCGAGGCGTCGGGATAAGTGAAGCGCCGGAACTGATTACCGACCACGCCGGGGTAGCCGTAGTGACGCGCCAGCCGCTCGTTGAGATAGGTGTAGTCGGCCGTCAGCAGTTCGAGCACGCTGCGGTCTTCCTTGACTAGGCTGTTGAAGAACAGCTTGGTCTCGCTCCGCATCGCGTCGGCGAGGTTCTCGTCGAAGTTCGGGTAGAAGTTGGGATCCGGGTGAACCTTGTCGATGTCCTGCAGGCGCAGCCACTGGCCGGCGAAGCGGGTCGCCAGCGCCTCGGCGCGCGGGTCGGCGAGCATGCGGCGGGCGTGCTTTTCGAGGCCGGCCGCCGTCGACAATTCGCGGCGGGCGGCGGCGTCGATCAGTTCCTTGTCGGGGGGCAGGCCCCAGATGAAGAACGACAGGCGTGACGCCAGGTCCACGTCGGCGACGCGATAGGTGCCGCCGGAGCGGGCATCGGTCGGCGCGCGTTCGAGGCGGAAGATGAAGTGCGGGCTGGCCAGGATGGCTTCGAGCGCGCCGCGCACGCCGACTTCAAAGCCGCCCTTCGCCGCGGCGCTGTCGTAGAACGGCATCAGCCGATCGACTTCGGCGGCCGCCAGCGGGCGGCGATACGCCGCGGTGCCAAGGCGCGTCACGATCTTCCGCGCGCACGGAACCTCGTCGGCGGTCGAGGTCGGCCGGCAGGTAAAAATCTTCTGGCGGCTCGTCGTGGTCGAGATACCGGTGGTCTTCATCGGCCCGCGAATCACGAGGTCGCGCATGTGCGGGAGCGTGGTGATGCCGCTGCCGCCCGAGCCGCCGCCCGCGTACGACCAGTCGTGCGGGCGGATCAGGTCTTCGTACGGGCCGTCGATCTTGCGGACGAACGCGGCCGCCACCTTGTGCTGGCCGGCGCGAACCAGGAACGGTTCGGTGCGCAGCGGCGTCTGGCCGCGGCCGTCGGCGCCGGCGATGTTGATCAGCTCGTATTCCACCAACGCGAGGCGCTGGCCATCGATCGAGATGTCGATGTCCTCGAAGCGGGTGTTCTCTCCCGAGTTGAAGGTCATCTCGAATGAGTATTCCCCGTCGGCCGGGAACACGTGGTCCACCACCATGCCGCCGCGCGTGCCGTAGGGCGCGCCTTCGACGTGGTCCCATGGATGCTGGGACATGTAGCTGGGGTTGGTGTAGGTGGAATCGATCGATGGCGCGTCCTTGTCGCCCACCGCCATGCGGCTGATGTCGGCGGCGCCGTTCAGGTACGACTCGAGCAACGTCGGCGACAACGCCTGTTCGTCGGCGATGTTATCGAAGTTCGCGCTCAAGGTGTCGTTCGGCAGCCAGCGGCCGGCATCGATGTCGAGGTCGAGCAGTTCCTTGATCGCGCGCGTGTACTCGGGCCGGTTCAGGCGCTGGAACGTGCGGCCGCCGGGATTGGGATTCGCCTTGGCGTAGGCGTCGACGGTGGTCTCGAGCGTGGTGATGAACTTCTGGTAGACCGCGGGCTCGGGGCGGGGCATGCCGGGCGGCGGCATCATGCTCGCCTGCATCTTGCGAATCATCCGCTCCGCGACGCCGGAGTCGTGACCGACCTTCGCGATATCGAACGACGCCAGCGACAGGTTGCCGGCCTTGCCGCGGTCGCTGTGGCATCCCGCGCAGTAGCGTTTCACGAGTGCGTTCTGTTCTTCGTGCGCGGCGGCGGAGGCCACTGGGGAAGAACCCTTGGTTTGTGGGGACAAACCTTCAGCTTTAGCCGTCGCGGCTGCCTGGACAGCCGTAGGTACAGGTGCCGCGGCTTTAGGGGCAGGCTGCTGTCCCGCGAGTGCGACTACGAGCCCAAGGCACACGAATGCTGTGCCCAGGGTGATGGAACCGACGCTTTTCATTCCAGCACTCCTGCAAAGCCAGGGCAGAGCCAGTTGCTAGCTCGGCTACCTAGCCTCCGTATCTGCGCAGACTATACACCTAATATCGGGGCCAGATGGATGAGGCAAAGAGAGATGACTTCTGGTGACATTTGTAGACATTTGCGCCTGAAAACGCAAAAACGGCAGACCGAAATTAGGTGCTTAGGTGCTCGAGTGCTGAAGTGCTGAAGTGCTGAGGTGCTGAGGTGCTGAGGTGCTCAGGTGCTCAGGTGCTCAGGTGCTCAGGTGCTCAGGTGCTGAAGTGCACCCTTGCACCCCAGCACCTGAGCACCCAAGCACCTTATTTCTTCGTGGCGGTGATCGCCGAGGGCGAGGTCAGCTTGATGGTGTTGCCCTCGACCGTGCCCGCGTATTTCGTCGTGCCGGCAGTGAAGGTGATCGCGGCGCCGCGCAGGCGGCCCTGCACCGCCTGGTTGCCCAACGTGCCCGAGATCATCTGGAAGGTCTGGGTCAGCTTGAGGTCGCCGTTCGGCGTGCCCCAAGTACCTTCGACCTTGGCCGGGACCATCCAGAACAGCGCCGTGCACCAGCTGCTCGAGCAGCCGTCGGTCACCGTCGCCGTCTCGTCGGCCTGCCAGTCTTCCATCGTGAAGGTGTTCGACGCGATGCGCGTGCCGGGCTTCAGGTCGAGCAGCTTCGGGCGCAGCTTCATGTTGATCGAGGGCAGCAGGAACATGGTGATGACGTCGGCCTTCGAGAAGTCGGTCTCGAACAGGTCGGCCTTCACGAACGTCGCCCGCGCGGTGACACCCGCCGCCTCGGCGTTCTTCTTCGACAGCTCCACCATGTCCGGGTTGTACTCGATGCCCATCGCCCGCGCGCCGCGCTTGGCCGCGGTAATCACCGTGCGGCCGTCGCCCGAGCCCAGGTCCATCACGAAGTCGTTCTTCGTGACCTTGGCCATGTCGAGCATCATGTCGACGACCGCCTGCGGGGTGGGGACCCACACCACGTCCTTGCCGGCCTGCCCCACCTGGGGTTCGAACGGCTTCTGGCCCGTCGCCGTCTGCGCGGACGCCGACGCGCTGACCATCAACATTGCCAATAGTGCCAGGGAAGAAGTCGCGCGACGTGTGCTCATCGAAGTGTCTCCATGATTCGGTACAAGTGACTCAGCCGGAAAGTATATGCTCCCCCCGGCAAAAACGGGTGACGCCGATTAACTTACGCGCCAAACCTCCTTTCCGTTTAGCGGCGACGCAGATGAAGGGATCCAGGGCCACAGATGACACAGATTACGCAGATCAAATTCTTCAGAAATGCCTGACCTTCGGCGCGAATCCAGACAGCCACCACCTGGGCACCACCAGTCCAGACACCGCCGAACTACTCCACCACCAGGACCGGGTTGCCGAGTACTTCCATGCGCGGCTCGATGCCGAGACCCGGCTTCTTCGAGGCGGCCAGCCGGCCATTCACGCGCTGCGGCGCGCCGTCGGCGATTGACACGGTGACGTAGCTATTGAAGTCGGTGCTCGTGAACAGCAGTGGGGTGGGTGTGCTGTGGGCGAGGTGCGCGATGGCGGCGGTGACGATGTCGCCGCCCCAACTGTCTTCGATGGTCATGGCCACGCCCATGCTCGCGCACAGGTCGCGGGCCTGGCGCGTCTTGGTGAGGCCGCCGAACTTGCTGATTTTCAGGTTGACGACGTCCATCGCAAGGTCGGCGTGGCCGCGCAGCAGCATCTCGAGGCTGTCGATGTTTTCGTCGAGGACGAACGGGTGCGGCGTGTGCCGCCGCACGCTGAGGCACTCTTCGTAGGTCAGGCACGGCTGCTCGATGTAGACATCGATGTCGCGAACGGCCTTCACGACGAGCATGGCTTCGTGCTGCGTCCAGCCGGTGTTGGCGTCAGCGACCAGCCGGTCGCCCGCTTGCAACACCGCAGCGACGACGAGGATCCGCTCGATGTCGACGTCGGGGTCACCGCCGACCTTGAGTTGAAAGCGGCGATACCCTTCGGCGCGATATCCGGCGACGCGGCCAGCCATCGCCTTGGGCGTGTCCTGCGAGATCGCGCGATACAGGTGGAAGTCGTCGCCGTAACGACCGCCCAGCAGCTCGCACACCGGCAGACCCGCCGCCTGGCCGAGAATGTCCCAGCACGCAATGTCGATCCCGCTCTTGACGTAGGCGTGACCCTTCAGCGCCGCGTCCATGATGCCGTTCAGCTTGCCGAGCTGCCGTGGGTCGGCGCCGAGCAGGTGTGGGCCGAGTTCGCGGATGCCCGATCGCACGCCCTCGGCGTAGGCCGGCAGGTAGAACGGTCCCAGCGGACACACCTCGCCGTGGCCCACCAGGCCCGCGTCGGTCTCGACGCGCACCACGGTGGAGTCAAAGACGGCGACGGCCTTGCCGCCCGACCATTTGTAGGTGGTTTCGTGAAGCGGCAGCTCGACACGATAGGCGAGAATCCGTACGATCTTCATGTCGGAGGCAATTCTATCTCCCGGCCAGCGGTTGCCATGAACAGGAACAAGTCTCGGACGTATTACGGCTGGGTGATGGTGGCACTGGCATCGGCCGCGATGGTGGGCACGCTTCCCGGCCGCACGCAAGGTCTCGGCCTCGTCACCGAGCCGCTGCTCGCGGACCTGCGGATCGCCCGCGTCGATTACGCGCAGTTGAACTTGTGGGCCACATTGATCGGTTCCGTCTTTGCCATTGGCATCGGCCGGATCGTCGATTGGCTCGGCACGCGGGCCGTGCTCACCACCGTTGCGCTGGCATTGGGCGTCACCGTGGTCGTGATGGCGCACGTGCAGACGTTCTGGGCGCTCGCGATCGCCGTGACGCTGACGCGCGGGCTCGGCCAGAGCGCGCTGTCGGTGATCAGCATTGCCATGGTCGGCCACTGGTTCGCTCGCAAGATCGATCTGGCGATGGCGATCTACAGCATCGCGTTGAGCATCGGCTTCATGATCGCGTTTCCGGTTGTGGGCGCGATGGTGCAGTTCTGGGGTTGGCGCGGTGCATGGCTTACCGTCGGCCTGGCGCTGGTGCTGGGATTGGCACCGCTCAGCTGGCTACTCGCGAGACGCAACCCCGAAGACCTGGGTCTGCGGCCCGACGCCGACACCGCCGACCCGCCCCACCCGCCCCACCAGCCCCACCTGCCCCACCCGCCCGATTCCGGCTACACGTGGCAACAAGCCATCGTCACGCCAGCGTTCTGGCTCTTCGGCATCGGCGCGGCGCTTTACGGACTCGTCGCGTCGGGCATCGGGCTGTTCAACGAATCGATCCTGGCCGAGCGCGGCTTCGGCCCCGATGTCTACTACCAGACGCTGATCGTCACGGCGATGACAGCGCTGCTGGGCAACTTCGGCGGCGGCTGGCTCGCCATGCGCATGCCACTGCCGCCGCTGTTGGCCATCTCGCTGTTCGTCCTGGCGGCCGGCCTTGTGGCGCTGCCACTCGTCACGACCATCGCCCAGGTCATGATGTGGGCCACCGCGATGGGCCTTGGCGGCGGTCTCGTGATGGTGCTGTTCTTCAGCATCTGGCCGCGGGTGTACGGCCGCAGGCAGCTCGGCCTGATCCAGGGTGCGGCCCAGGCCATGACCGTGCTCGCATCGGCCGTGGGCCCGTTGCTGCTGGCGTGGTGCGTCGAATGGACCGGCAGCTACGCCACGGTCTTCTTCCTTCTTGCCGCCATCATCGCTCTCACGGCCATCGTCTCTCTCATCACGCGAATGCCAGCGGCGGACTCCTCCGCCCCGACGACAGCCGCCTGACGCGCGTTCCCTTACGGGCGGCGCCAGGCGTGACCAAGCGCGCATTCGTACACCGGTAGCACGGGAAAATTTCGCGGCATCACCCGAAGGGCCGGCTTGCCGGTGCCGCCTGCATTCGCGGGGGCAACAACCGAGACCCAGCGAACCGTGCCGTCCTGGCCTTCGAAGATTGCCTGTCCCGCGAGCTCGTTGCCGTTCGCGCTTTGTGCCGTCACCTGCCCGACCAAGCCGGTATCGTTGCCCGGGATAAATGTCACAAGCCGGCCGAATTCCTTCGGGATGTCACAGCGCGGAATCCCCTGGCCTGGAAGCGGCATCGGCTTCTGCTCCGCCGCTACGGACAGGACACCGATGACGGCGAGCAGTACGACAAATGCGATGGCGATCAGAGTGGCCGCGATGCGAGTCATGTAATCTCCCCTGGTTCGGTCAGGTAGCAGCCGTGCCAGCCAAGGCCTCTACTTGACGTACCAGTGAAGATCGTGGAATCTCTACTTGTATGTCAAGTGAAGACTCCCGTGTCGAGCTGCTCCAGGGCACACTCGACCTGATCGTGCTTCGCTCGCTCTCGACCATGGGGCCGCAGCACGCCTACGGGCTGGCGGCCCGGCTGGAGCAGGTGTCCGACCACCCGCTGGCGCTGAACCAGGGCACGCTCTATCCGGCGCTGGTGCGGCTCGAGCAGAAAGGCTGGATCAAGGGCACCTGGCAGACCACCGAGAGCAATCGCGAGGCGAAGTACTACGCCATCACCAAAGCTGGCGAGCGGGCGCTGGGCAAGCAGGCCGAGCGGTGGCGGCGACTTGCCGGGCTCGTCAACAAGCTGCTCACGGAGTCATAGCGGTGGGCTCACTGAGGCAATTCCTGCGACGGCTGGTCGCGACGTTCTTTCAACAGCGTGAGGAAGCTGAGCTGGCAAGGCAAATTCAGGCTCACCTGTCGCTGCTGGAACGAAAGTACCTGCAGGATGGCTTGTCGCCCGAGGAGGCGAAGTTCGCCGCCCAACGCGCCTTCGGCGGCGTCGAACAAGCCAAGGAGCACCACCGCGATGCCCGTTCGTTCCGCTGGATCGACGACGCCCGTCGCGATGCCGGGTATGCCGTACGTTCGCTCGCTAAGAGTCCTGCGTTCACCATTGCGGCTGTGTTGACTCTCGCGATCGGGATCGGCTCCACCACCGCCATCTACAGCGTCGTCGATCGCGTCCTGCTGCAGCCGCTGCCGTTCCCCAAGGCCGACCAGTTGGTTCGCATCCGTCATAATCAACCGACCCGGGACACCCGATCCATTTCCTATCAGGAGTTTCTCGAGTGGCGTTCGCGGACGAAGTTGCTGTCGGGCATGGCAGCGGCCACGTTGAACCCTCAAGGGCTGATCCGGACGCGCGCCGGGACCGTGCGTTTCACAGGCGGCATCGTCTCGACCAACTACTTCGAGGTACTAGGCGCCCAGGCGATGCTCGGTAGAACGATCACCGCCTCGGACGAAACCAATCTGGACGTCGTGGTTCTCAGCCACGACATGTGGACACGCTTCTTCGAGGCGGATCCCAATCTCATCGGTTCAGAGATCGAGTTTCGCTCCGGGAGCCAGGCCGGCCGCCTGTTCACGGTAGTCGGCGTGATGCCGGAAGGCATGGAGCAATTGGGCACGCCGCTCGACTACTACGTGCCAATCGCGGTTGCGCCAGACCGCCGCGCGCAGTCGGGTATTGGTCAGCCGATCGGCCGCCTTCGCGACGGGGTGTCGCTGAGCGCGGCAGCCGACGAGGCCGACGCGATTGCCAAGGCGCTGCTTCCCGCGCGTCCCGCTTCGGCGCCGCCGCTGACGGGTCCGCGCGTCCTGATGGAGCCCCTGAAGGATGATCTCGTCGCCACATTGCGGCCGGCGTTGCGCGTCTTTCTGACCGCGGTTGCGGTGGTGCTGTTGATCGTTTGCGCCAACGTCGCAAATCTGTTGCTGGCCCGCGGCACCGTGCGCCGGCGCGAGATAGCGGTGCGACTGGCGCTCGGGGCTGGCCGCGGACGAATCGTCCGTCAGCTGCTGACCGAATGCCTCGTGCTGGCGTCGATTGGTGGCGTTCTGGGCGCGATGATTGGGGCGGCGGGCGTGGCTTTGGTGAAGCAATTGGCGACGGTTCAGGCGGACGGCATCTTCCGACTGGTGTTTCGCGAGACCATCCTGCCCCGCGCGAACGAGGTGAACATCGACCTCCGAATGCTGGCCACAGCGCTCACGCTGGCGCTGGCCACAAGCCTGTTGTTCGGCCTGTTGCCGGCGCTTCACCTTTCCCGGACCAGTCAGCTGCTGGCCATGGGATCGCGCGGAAGCGGCAAGGGGCGCCGCGATGCACGCGTGCGGACCGTGCTGGTAGCCGGCCAGTTGGTGATGGCGACGGTGTTACTGGTCGGCGCCGGGTTGCTGGCGCGAAGCTTCATCAACCTGTCGCGGGTCGAAAAAGGGTACGACCCCTCGCACGCGCTGGCATTCCAATTGGTGCTGCCGACCGAGTACTCGACTGCCAGGAAATCCGAAACGATCGAGACGCTGCTGTCGCGATTGAGGCAAACACCCGACGTCGAAGCGGCGGGGTTTGCCTACGCCGGAATTCTGATTGGCGTCGAAGACTTCGTCGGCACGTGGGTACCGCCGGGCCGTACGCTTGCCGAGCTGGAACCAGAGACCACCAAGCCCCGGTTGAAGACGGTCAGTCACGGATACTTCGAAGCGATGGGTGTGCGTCTGCTCGATGGGCGGACCCTCGCCGCCGGCGACACCGGAACCGCCCCACCCGTCGCGATTATCAACCGCTCGGTGGCCAGCCGGTACTTTGGTGAGCGAAGCCCGGTCGGTTCGACATTGGCCTGGCACTCCGGCGGCAAAACGGCCCCGATTCAGGTGGAGATCGTCGGCGTGGTGGAAGACATCAGGCAGGGCCCGGTCTCGCGGCCCGCATACAGCGAGATCTTCATGGACTATCGCCAGGTGATTGCCGCGCAGCAACGCCGCGGTGCGCCGCCGGCGCTCATCGAGCGCTTGGCGTTTGGTTTCTTCTCGTTTGGCATTCGGACCACGGGAGATCCCGCCTCTGCCATTCCGATGGTGCGGCAGATCGTTATGGCAGTGGATTCGAACGCCGGCATCGACGCGATCGTCCCGATGGAGCGGCTGGTTTCCAATTCGCTGGCGCCGCAGCGCTTCTACGCCGTGATGCTGAGCGCATTTGCGGGTGTGGCCGGCCTGCTGGCCGTGATCGGCATCTACGGCGTGTTGGCCTACACAGTGACGCAACGCACGCAAGAGATTGGCGTGCGCATGGCCCTTGGGGCGGGGCGTGGGCAAGTGGTTGCGTTGGTGCTGCGCACCGGACTCCTGCTTGCCGCAGTCGGTGTGTCGCTTGGGTTGGCCGGCGCAGTTGCCGGAGCGCGGTACTTGCAGGGCATGCTCTTCGGAATCGAGCCACTCGATTTCTCGACCTTCGCCGGCGTCGGTATCGCCTTCGCGTTGGTGTCGGCTCTCGCCTCTTACCTGCCGGCCCGCCGGGCCACACAGGTGGATCCGATGGTCGCCCTGCGCGTTGACTAACTAGATTAGCTAACCTACGATTCGGACATGAAGGGCCCCAAGCAGGTTAACGTCCACGAGGCCAAGACCAAGCTGTCACAGTTGCTCGTGGAGGTCGAGGCCGGCCAGGAGATCGTGGTCGCCCGCAACGGCAAGCCGGTCGCTAAGCTGGTCCCATTCCAGGCCGAGGGCAAGAAGACGTTTCGCCTGGGGACGTGGAAGGGACGAATCTGGATGTCGCCAGACTTCGACGCCCCCCTGTCAAAGGAAGAACTGAAGGGCTGGGGCTACTGAGGTTCCTGCTCGACACCCACTGCTGGCTCTGGCTGAAGGACGATTGGACCCGGCTCCCTTCACCGGTCCGTCGTCGCATCCTCAAGGATCCGACGCAGTTAGTACTCTCCGCCGTGAGCGTGATTGAGATTGGCATCAAACACGCGACCGGTCGCCTCAAACTTGAATCAAGCCCAGTCCGGTTCGTTGACGAGTTGAAGGCCGAGGGTGCTGCCGTGCTGAAAGTGACAGTCGACCACGCACTGCAAATGGCTTCGCTGCCCTTGCATCACCAAGACCCGTTCGATCGGCTGCTGATCGCTCAGGCGCAGGTAGAAGGCTTGACGCTGGTCTCCGCCGATCCCAACATCCTCGCCTACGACGTCGCGGCCATCGACGCGCGCAAGAACTGATTCGCGTCGCGGTCACCCGTCGCACCGCCGGCCGACGACCAGCGCCCCGAGCGCCACGCTTCCGGGCGCAGGATCACGAGCACCGTCAGCTACCGGACCGCAGGCCCGGCTTCAGCCTGTCTCATCGATGGCTGGTTCCAAGGGTCCCCGCGAGGCGAACTCGCCCCCGCTCCGTGCCGTATCTACCAGAGGTATGCTCCAGGACCTCAAGTACGCGATTCGTAGTCTTGTGTTCGACCGGGGCATTACGGCGATTGTGGTGCTGTGCCTGGCGTTGGGCATTGGCATCAACGCCACGCTCTTCAGCGTGGTCGACGGCGTGCTCATCCAGTCCCTGCCGTACGCCGAAGCCGATCGCCTGCTGATCCTGAACGAGACCTTCGAGCGTGGAGGCATTCGCGAAGCCGGCGTTTCCTACCGGAGCCTGCAGGACTGGAAGCGTCAGACGACGGCGTTGTCGGCAATCATGGCCGTCAGCGGTCGCACCATCACCCTGGCCGACGGCGCGGAAGCGGAGCGATTCGAGGGCGCCGCCATCACGTGGGACTTGTTTCCCACGCTCGGCACGCCGCCCGCTCTGGGCAGGCAGTTCACGCCGCAGGACGATCGGGCGGGCGCCGAACCGGTGGTCATGATCAGCGATGATGTGTGGCGCCGGCGCTATAACGGCGACCCGGCAATTATTGGCCGGCCGGTGTCGGTGAACGGCCGTCCGCACACGATCGTCGGCGTCATGCCGCCGGGCTTCCGCTTCCCCGAGAACATGAGGGTGTGGATTCCGCTGGCACCGGTGGCGGAGAAAGAGCCGCGCGGCAACCGCGGCCTGTTCGCCTTCGCGCGCATGAAGCCCGGCGTCGATCTCGCGCGGGCGCGGGCCGACGTGGCGGCCATGGCGGCCACCACGGCCGCACAGTTCCCCGCCACCAATGACGGGTGGAGCGCGATGGCCCGCCCGATCGCCGATGAGTTCATCCCTGACGACGTGCGGCTGGTGTTGCTGACCATGATGGGCGCGGTCACTTTGGTGCTGCTCATCGCGTGCGCGAACGTGGCCAACCTGATGCTGGCGCGCGCCTCGGGCAAACAACGCGAGTTCTCGGTCCGCGCGGCCATTGGCGCCGGACGCGGCCGCCTGGTCCGGCAACTGCTCACCGAGTGCGTGCTGCTCGGCCTCGCCTCGGCTCCGATTGGCCTGGCCATCGCCTACTTCGGCATCTGGCTCCTGGATGGCGCGGTGTCGCCGGACAACATTCCGTACTACATCCATTGGGAGATCAGTCCGCGGGTGATCGCCTACACCGTGCTGGTGTCGGCGCTCACGGGACTGGTCTTCGGCCTGGCGCCGGCGCTGCAAGCCGGCCGGCTGAACTTGACGGAGGCGCTGCGCGACGGTGCGCGCGGATCGGGTCAGAGCGGCCGCCGCGCCAGGGTCCGCAACGGCCTGGTGGTGGCCGAAGTGGCGCTGGCGCTCGTGTTGCTCGTCGGCGCGTCACTGTTCGTGCGCAGCTTCATCAACCTGCAGGGCGCCAGCGCCGGCTTCGACGCCAACCCGTTACTCACACTGCGCTTCTTCATGACCACCGAGGCCTATCCGCGGCCCGATCAGCGGCAGCAGCGGGTCGAGGACGTCGTCCGGCGCATCGAGGCCCTGCCGGGAGTCGAGAGCGCCTACGCCTCTAACTTCATTCCTCTCGGCGGTGGTGGCGGCGGCGAGCGCGCGACCATCGTTGACGGCCGCGCCGCGGTCAAGGGCGAGGAGCCCAACATCCTCTTCATCGGCGTGACGCCACGGTTTCAGAAGACGATGGGACTGTCGTTGATCAAGGGCCGTGACTTCACCGAGGCGGAAGGGGCAAGCCGCACGCCGGTGGCCGTGATCAACGACACGATGGCGAAGAAGTTGTGGCCCGGCGCCGAAGCCGTCGGCGCCAGGTTTCGGCTGGCCGACGCGGAGTCTGCGGAGTGGTTCACCGTGATCGGCGTCGCGCCCGACATCCATCAATACGACATGACCGACGATGCCCCCATGCCGGCGGCGTTTGTGCCGTTCGCCTATGGGACGTTCCAGAACATCGGGGTGGTGATTCGTGCCACCGCCAACCCCACCGGTCTCGCGGCCGCGGCCCGCGGCGCGATCCGCGAGGCCGATTCGGGCCTGGCGGTGTTCGAGGTGCGGACGATGGAGGACCTGCGGCAGTCGAGCTTCTGGCAGTTCCGCCTGTTCGGGTTCATGTTCGGCATCTTCGGCGCGGCGGCGCTGTTCCTGGCGGGCATCGGCGTCTACGGTGTGTTGTCGTTCTCGGTGTCGCAACGGACGCAGGAGCTGGGCGTGCGCGCGGCGCTCGGCGCACAGCGGTCGGATGTGTTGCGGCTCGTGGTGCGGCAGGGCGTGACGCTGGCACTCGTCGGCATCGTGGCGGGGGTCATTGGCGCGTTCGGCGTCACTCGCGTGATCGCCTCGCTGCTATATAACGTGACGCCCAGCGACCCCATCAGCTTCATCGGCGTGGCGCTGTTCTTGACCGTTATCGCCTTTGTTGCCAGCTATTTACCTGCCAGACGCGCGACCACGGTCGATCCCATCGTCGCCCTCCGGAACGAGTGAAATGGGGGCCTGGCCCCCAAATTCACCATTTCGCGTTATAACATTTGTTGATACAATGGGCTCATGGTCGTTGAGCTCAAACTCCGCAAGATCGGCAACTCGGTGGGGGTGGTGCTTCCGAAGGAAGTGCTCAACCACCTCAAGGTTGGCGAGGGGGACACCATCTGCGTGACCGAAACGGTCGACGGAAGCCTGCGTGTGGGTCCTTCTAACGACGAGTTCAAGAAGCAGATGGAGGCGGCCGAAAGCGTGATTAGTCGCTACCGCAATACCCTGCGCGAACTGGCGAAGTGAGGGTGCCGGTATGGCTGCTTCGGGAAACAGTGCTCGCCACGCACGAGCGGCTCTTGGCGGATTTCGGTGGCGCCTCCGGCGTTCGTGACAGTGGCCTGCTCGACTCCGCCCTGGCTCGCCCGGAAAACCTCCTGGCATACGGCCAGCCGACGAATTTCGAACTGGCTGCGGCGTACGCGTTTGGGGTCGTGAAGAACCATCCGTTCGTGGATGGAAACAAGCGAACGGGCTTCACGATCGCGATCCTGTTTCTCGAACGAAACGGGGACACTTTCGCGGCGTCCGAAGTGGACGCGACGATTCAGACGCTGGCACTGGCCGCTGGTGAACTCGACGCATCAGGCTACGCGGCCTGGCAGAAAGCCAGCAGCCGGCAGAAGTAGGAAAACCAACCAAAGCAGGCAACCCTGAACGGTTGCCGCCACGCATCGGTAACGCATCGCTAACAGGATCAGAGAACAACTCCACATGAAGACCCCAACCGCCGGCGACTCGTCCGGTTTTGCCTCGCTCGGACTCGCCGCGCCCCTCGTTGCCGCCGTCTCGGCACTGGGCTACGAAGAGCCCACGCCGATTCAGCGTGAAGCCATCCCGGTGCTGCTGGCCGGCCACGACATGCTCGGGCAGGCCGCGACCGGCACGGGCAAGACCGCGGCGTTCGCGCTGCCGCTGCTGAACAAGCTGTCGGAAGACACCAAGACCAACCGCGGCAAGGCCCGCGCGCTGGTGCTGGTGCCGACGCGCGAACTGGCGATGCAGGTGGCCGAGGCCCTTCACAAGTACGCCAAGGGTTCGAACCTGAATGTCGTGCCGGTTTATGGCGGCGCGCCGATGGATCACCAGATCCGCGCGCTGCGCCGGGGCGCCGAAGTCGTGGTGGGCACGCCCGGCCGCGTGCTGGATCACCTGCGCCGGCAGACGCTGAATCTCGCCACTGTGGAAATGCTCGTGCTTGACGAAGCTGACGAGATGCTCGACATGGGCTTCTCGGAGGACATCGACGCGATCGTGGCCGAGACGCCCGCGACGCGGCAGACGGCGCTCTTCGCGGCGACGTTTGCGCCGCGCATCATGTCGATTGCCGGCCGGCACCTCAAGACGCCGAAGAAGGTGCAGATCGCGCAGGAGAAGCGTGCCCCGGGCAAGCTGCCGCAGGTCCGCCAGGTCGCCTACATCGTCGGCCGCGGCCAGAAGACCGGCGCGCTCAGCCGCATCCTCGACTTCGAAAGCCCGAAGTCGGCGATCATCTTCTGCCGCACGCGCCTCGAAGTGGATGAGCTGACCGACACGCTGAATGCGCACGGCTACGGCGCGCAGGCGCTGCACGGCGGCATGATGCAGAAGCAGCGCGATCGCGTAATGCAGTTGTTCCGCAGCGAGAAGGCCGACATCCTCGTCGCCACCGACGTCGCGGCCCGCGGCCTCGACATCGATCACGTGTCGCACGTGATCAACTACGACCTGCCGACGGCGCCTGAAGTGTATGTCCACCGCATTGGCCGCACTGGCCGGATTGGCCGCGAAGGCGTGGCCATCACGCTGGCGGCGCCGCGCGAGCAGCGGTTTCTGCAATACGTCGAGCGGCTCACCAAGCAGAAGGTCGAGATTGGGAAGCTCCCGACCGAGGCCGACCTGCGCAAGCGCCGGCTCGAGGCGGCCAAGGACGCCATTCGCGAACGCATCACCGCCGGCGGCCTCGACGACACGAAGGAGCTGGTCGAGTCACTGGCCCAGGAATTCGAGATGATCGACATTGCCGCGGCGGCGGTGGCCATGGCCAACGAAAGCGCCGACAAGACCGTCGTGGCCGACGTGCCGGTTGCCGATGAGCGGCAGCCTCGCTCGTACGACGCGCCGTCGCGTGACGATCGCGGAGGATACGAGCGCGCCCCGCGACCCGCGTCACGGGCGCCGAGGGATGAAGGCCCCATGACCCTGCTGCGCATCAGCGTCGGCAAGGACGAGGGCATCCGGCCGGCCGACCTCGTCGGCGCGATTGCCGGCGAAGCGAAGATCCCGTCCGGGGCGATTGGCGCCATCAAGATTCACGACGACTACTCGCTGGTTGAGATTCCGGACGAGCTTGCCGAACGGGTAATCACGGCGCTCAAGCGCACGCAGATTCGCGGTCACCGGGTCACGGTCCAATCTAAACCCTCTTCGGGCCGGTAGGGCCGGTAGGGCAGGTCGGGCTGGTGGGGCGGCGTGGGGCTGGTGGGGATCGTCTGCCCCCCTACCCCGCCCTACCCGCCCAAACCTTTCCCTGCCCGTTTCCGTCTATGTCCATGGCAGGTATATCCACCATGGATACAGACGCACGATGAGCCCCGCCGAACCCCGTCCCGAATCGTTCCTGCCGCTGCCGCCGGCGGTGTTTCACATCCTGATGGCGCTGGCCGACGACGACCGCCACGGCTACGGCATCATCCAGGAAGTCCTGGCGCGCACCTCCGGCGAGGTGCGGCTCAGTCCGGGCACCCTTTACCGCTCCATCCAGCGGATGTTGGACGACGACCTGATCGTCGAGAAACACGAACGGCCGGCACCGGAACTCGATGATGAACGGCGGCGGTACTACGGCATCACCAGGTTCGGCAAGGCGGTGGCCGAGGCCGAAGCGTCCCGGCTCACTGACTTGGTCAAGCTGGCGCGCGCCAGCGGCTTCGTGCCGAGGAAGGCCTGATGAGCTTCTATCGCGCCCTGCTCCACCTCTACCCGAAATCGTTCCGCGCGGAGTACGGCGCCGAGATGTGCGCGGTGTTCGCCCGCGAGCTCAAGTCGGCGGGCAGCACCGCCCGCGCCGGACTGCTGGCGCGCGCGCTCGTGGACACCCTTGTCAACGCCGCGCGCGTGCACGCCGACATCACGCGACAGGATCTCCGCTACGCCGTCCGCTCGCTTCGGCGGACTCCGGGGTTCACTGCCACCGCGGTCATTGTTGCGGCGCTAGGCATCGGCGCCACCACCGCCACCTTCTCGGTCGCGGACCACGTGCTGCTGCGGCCGCTGCCGTTTTCGCAACCTGATCGGCTGGTCAAGCTATGGCAGACACAGGCGTCGCGCGGCTATTCGCGATTGGAGCCGTCGCCGCCCAACTACCTCGATTGGCAGCAGATGGCGACGTCGTTTGAGGGCCTGGCTGCCTACCGCGGCACCGCCGCGACATTGCTGGGCAATGGCGAGCCCGAGCGCATCGCCGGGCAGCGAGTCACCGGCAGTGCCTTCACCCTACTCGGCCGCAGTGCTGCCCTGGGCCGCACGCTGGTTGAATCGGACATCGCGTCTGAACAGAACCCGATCGTGATCAGCGATCAGTTGTGGCGCCGGCGTTTCGCTGCCGATCCGAATGTGCTCGGCCGCACCATGGCGCTCGATGACGCGACGGCGGTGATCATCGGGGTGATGCCACCCGGCTTTGTCTTCCCCGATCGTCGCGAAAGCGACTACTGGCGGCCGCTGCGATTCGATGCGCGCAACAGCGACGACGACCGCAACAACAATTATCTCTCGGTGATCGCCAGGCTCAAACCGGGTGTCACGTTCGAACAGGCCCGGTCGGAAATGCAAGTCATCGGCGACCAGCTCCAGCAGCGCTTCCCCAAGGAACTCGCCGGCATGGGTGCCAGCGCGTTTCGCTGGCGGGATGAGGTGAGGGCCGATTCGCGTCTGTTGCTCTGGGCGCTTGTCGGCGCGTCCCTGTGTCTGTTGTCCATCGCCTGCACCAACCTCGCCAACCTGATGTTGGCGCGCGCACTGGCGCGCCGGGGCGAGCTCGCCGTCCGCGCGGCAGTGGGCGCCAGCGTTGATCGCCTGGTCAGGCAGATGCTGACCGACTCCCTGCTGCTAGCCGGGGCCGGCGGGATGCTGGGAGTGGTGCTCGCGGTGGCCTCCGCGCCTCTCGTCGTCCGCATGGTACCGTCATCGCTGCCCATCTCCGAGATGCCGCCGCTCGACCTGCGCGTTCTCCTCGCTGCGGCGCTGCTCACCCTGCTTACCGGCATTGTGTTCGGCGTGCTGCCGGCGTTGAAGGTTTGCCGAACCGCGGACGGGTCGGCGTTGAAGGAGAGCGCGCGCGGCGGCCAGGCGCGGGGCACCGAGCGCCTGCGGTCGACGCTGGTGGTGGCGCAGATCGTGGCCTCGGTCGTGCTGGTGGTCTCGGCGGGCCTGCTGATCCAGGCCCTGATGACGGTGCGAGCCGTTGACCCCGGCTTCACGACGGCCAACGTCCTGACATTGCGAACCTGGCTCCCGACCCCGAAGTACGAACTGTCGAGCACCCGCGAGCGGTTTTACCAGCAGGTGCTCGGCGAGGTCCATGCCTTACCGGGCGTGACGAGGGCTGCCTACATCAGCTTTCTGCCGATGACCATGCGTGGAGGAATCTGGCCGATCCTGACGACAACAGAGGATCCTGGTAGCCCTGGCGGCTTCGTGGCCCCTGACCCGAGCGACCAACGAAGCGCGAGCCTGCGGTTCGTGACGCCCGGGTTCTTCGACGCCGTCGGCACGCCGGTCCTGCAAGGCCGGGATGTCAGCGGCAGCGATGCCCGCGACACGCAGCGCGTGGCGGTGGTGAGCCAATCGTTCGCGCGCGGGCACTTTCCGGGCCAGAATCCGATCGGCCGTCAATTTGCCGTGGCGTTCGCAGTGCGCACGATTGTCGGGGTGGTGGGCGACATCCGCGTGCGCGGCTTGGAGCGCGAAAGCGAGCCGCAGGTCTATCTGCCGGCCTCCCAGCAGATTGACGGCCAGTTGTCGTTCTACGCGCCCAAGGATTTGGTGATCAAATCCTTGGTGCCGCCATTAACCCTGGCACCGGCCGTGCGCGCCATCGTCGGTCGGGCTGATTCACGACAGCCGATCGTCGACCTCCAGACGCTGGACGCCGTGGTATCGCTCGACACGGCGCCGAGGGTGGCGCAGTTGCGCGTAGTCGGCGCCTTCACTACCGCGGCGTTGCTGCTGGCCGCCATCGGCATTCACGGGCTGCTGGCGTTCACCGTGTCGGCGCGAACGCGCGAAATCGGCGTCCGCATTGCCCTGGGAGCAAAACCGGTCGATATCCTCAGGATCGTGGTCGGCCGCAGCGCCGGCTTGTCGGTGATCGGCGTCGTCATCGGCGCCGCCCTGGCCTATGCCGCCGCCCGCGCCATGCAGTCGCTGCTGGCGGGGGTCGAGCCTGGGGATGCGGCGGTGTTTGCGTCCGCCGTGGCGCTGGCCCTGCTGATGACCCTGGCCGGCAGTATTCTGCCCGCCTGGCGCGCGGTGCAAGTCGATCCGCTGACGGCGACCCGGGCAGACTGAGGGTATCCTTACCGGATGATTCGCAGGGCTGTCATTACCTCAATCGCGGTCGGGGTCGCCGGAATCGCCCTCACCGCACAAGCCGTCACCGCCCAACTTGGCATCACCGACGGCCGGGCCAAAGAAGCGGTCTTCGACTCGTTCATGGCCGGCGCAGTGTCGCTGGCCGGCAAGGCCGAGGTCTTCACCGCCGCATCGCCGCAAGCACGCGCCGCCATGGTCACCGCCGCGACCACAATGGCGCGCGCCTTCGTCGAAAGCGACGAGTTCAAGCGCCGCTACGCCGACCATCGCGAAGCCAACGGCCCGGATCCGCTGCCCGACGAACAGACCGCCGACCAGGTGCTCGCCAAGCAACGGACCGGCTTCGAGCAGCAGGTCGAAGCGCTGCGCAAGCAGTTCGTGGACGACGCCATCACCCCCGAGCAGAAGGTCACGCTCGAAGAGGGGTTCGAGGCCATGCGCGCGCGGTTTACCGAAATGGAGAAGGGGCCTCAGCGCGCTGAGCTCGAGACCATGCTCGAGGCCCAGCGAGCCGCGCAGGTGACCGCCCACGGCGAAGCGACCAGGCAGTTCGAGGCCCTCTACCCGGCCGACCCGCGCGCCCTGGTCGCCATGCGGCTGCGGAAGTTCCTCGACACCACCCGCGACATCGACTTTTCGGCCAGGCTGGTGGCGCAGGGCGAGCAGCAGAAGTTCGCCGACGCGGCCCTCGAAGCCAAGCCTCTCGAATGGAAGATGTGCTTCCGAGCGGGCAAGCCGGCCACCGACGCCGCCCGGGAGTTTGCCCGGAAATGGCTCGCCGACCTCCAGGCTGCGGGAGTGAAGTAGCAGTGAAATAGGGTTGAACCTGCGGCCCGATGGGTCTATCGTCTGCCGGGGGAGAGCTTATGGAGATTGATCGCAGAGCCTTTATCGCCAGCCTCGGAGGCACCGCCGCCGTCGGCTTGATGGACTCGGAAGCCAAGGCCGACGCCCTCGAGCACTGGATGGAAGACCAGCTCGACGAGCAGGCCGCCGCGGCCCAGGGCGGCCAGGAGAAGTTTCCCACCGTCGCCGAGCTCGAGGCTCAAATCGACACGCGTAACTACCGGCGCGGCACCGGTAACGTCTTCGTCAACACTCGCGGCAACGTCCGGAAGCTCGAGCCGATGCCGAAGAACCCGACGCTCCAGGACTTCTTCCGCCTGCGGTTCGCGCCCGCCAACCACGTGCTGCAAAGCGCGACCCGCGCGCTCAAGACCGGCATGTCGGAGGAGATTATTCTCGCCTGCCTGCTCCACGACTGCGCGCAGGCGCTGATGAAGGCCGATCACGGCTGGTGGGGGGCGCAGTTATTCGAGCCGTACATCCCCGAAAAGTCGGCGTTCGGCATCCGCTACCACCAGACGCTCCGCTTCTACGCCGACCCCGACGCCGGCTACGAGTACCCGGACCTCTACTACCGCATCTTCGGCCAGGACTACACGCCGCCACCGCACATCGAGGCGACTTACAAGATGCTCCGCAACCACAAGTGGTACATGGAGCCGCGCCTGGTGACGGTGAACGATCTCTATGCGTTCGACCCGAACGCCAAGGTGTCGATCGAGCCGTTCACCGATATCATCGGCCGCCACTTCAAGCAGCCCAAGGAAGGGCTCGGCAACGACAACAGCCCAAGCGCGCACATGTGGCGCACGCTGGCCAATCCGGACGCACCCCTCTAGATGAAGATCGCCATCGCGGTAATCCTTGGTGGCTTGGTCCTGCAGTCAGGCCAGGCCACCAACTACAAGGGTCTCGAGATCAAGCCGGTCAGCGTCGAACGCGCGCAGAACGTGCCGTTGGTTGACTGTCCCCCCACCACCAACAGCCAGCGTGGCAATGCCCGGGCCGGCGAGGAATTCGCGGTGGTCTCGCTGTCGTTCAAGGTCACGCCGGCGTTCAAGGAAACCATCGTCAAGAAGCCGGTGCTGACCGATTCCACCGGCAAGGTCTACAACACGTCGGTGGCGATCATCGACCCGGGCTCACAGCCCGAGTACAAGTGCTCGTTCCCCTTCCGCGTGCCGGCCGGCACGAAGGTCGCTTCGGTCCAGATCGACACCGCCATCATCGAACTCGCCGCGCTCGACAAGAAGTAGTCGTTGCTTGCACGCATTCGTTGAGTACGTCGCCGAGACGCTGGACATCGGTCCCGGCACGGAGGTCTTCGAGGTCGCCTGCGGCGCGGGCGACTTCCTCATCCCGCTCCACGACAACGGGTACATCGTCGGCGGCCTCGATGTCGATCCCGCCCTGATCGCCGAGGCGCAGGCGGCCATGCCCGGCGGCCGCTTCCTGATCGGGCCGCCCGCGGAACTCGATCTTGCGCCGCAGTGGCAGGTGGTCGTGTGCCGGGCGTTCACGACCTTCCCCGACGCCGGCTACGCCCGGGGCGTGCTCGCGCGCGTGGCCGCCAAAGCTACGCACGCCGTCGCCATCCTGGACGTGCCGGAAGGACGTTTTGACAGGCGATGGCTGCTGCGCGTGCTGGCCGAGATCGGCGTCTCGGCGGTGCAGATGGAGGCGGCCAGGAGCGAGGGCGGGATTGAAGACGAGGCGCGCGTGAACGTGTTCGCGCGCCTCTGAGTCCGGTCTAGCTGAGCGGCATCGGCATGGCCGTGAACGCCTTCGACACGTAGTCGATCAGCAGCAACCCCAGCAGGATCGTCAGGAAGAACAGGCCGGTGGCGACCGTCAGCTTGGTCAGCTTGCTGGCGTACTTCACGTGCATGAAGTACCAGATCACCAGCGACGCCTTGAAGGCGGCGATGATCATCGCCACCAGGAAGTTGAACTGGCCGAGGTCGACGAACGCGGCAAACACGGTGACGGCCGTCAGGACCATCAGCGCGATGAAGATGGTGAGGTAGAGGCTGACAGGAGAAACGTGTCCGGACATTAGACGTGCCTCTCGACGAGGTAGAGCAGCGGGAACAGGAAGATCCATACGATGTCGACGAAGTGCCAGTAGAGCCCGGCCATCTCGACGGGCGTGTAGTACTGCTCGTCGAACCGGCCCTTGTACGCCATTCGCGTGATGACCAGCATGATGCCGATGCCGACGATCATGTGCAGGGCGTGCAGGCCCGTCATGGTGAAGTAGAGACTGAAGTAGAGCTGCGTCGTCAACTGCAACTGGTCGGCGTTGAGCGCCAGCTCGCGGTGCGGTTCGGCGGCAGCGGCCTCGCTGGCCACGGGCGCGGTCGAGGGCGCTGCGGCGGCGGCGTGCTCGCCTGCCCCGAGCGAAGTCGAGGGGGCTTCATGCGCCGCCGCCCACTGGAAGTTGTAGCCGGGCACGTGATGGTGCTCGAACTTGTCGGCGTACTCAATGACCTTGACGCCCAGGAACACGGCACCCAGGATCATCGTCAGGATCAGCCAGTTGACGGTGGCCTTCCGCTGGTTGGTCTGCGCGCTGCGAACGCCCATTGCCATCGTCAGCGAACTGAAAATCAGGACCGCGGTGTTGAGCGCGCCCCAGGAGATGTCGAGCGAGCGGCTCGCCTCCGCGAAGGCGTCGAAATACCAAACCCGGTAAATCATGTAGGCCGCGAACAGCCCGCCGAAGAACAGGATTTCGGTGACCAGGAACACCCACATGCCGACGACCACAGCCTCCTTCTGCTGCGCCATCGTGTCGAAGTGGTGTTGCAGCGCCGGATGGTGGGCGTGCGCGTGACCGTGATCGTCCGCGTGCGCGACCGCGTTAGACAAGATGCTTCTCCTTCGCGACGACGTGCTCGTACTCGTAGGGCTCGCGGTCGACGACCGGGATCTCGAGGAAGTTCTCGGTCAGCGGCGGCGATTGCGTCTGCCACTCGAGGCCCGAGGCCGCCCACGGGTTCGGGCCGGCGACTTCGCCGTATTTCAACGACCACAGGAAATACAGCACCGGCAGGAAGTAGCCCAAGCCAAGCACGCTGGCCCCCGCCGACGACATCACGTTGAGCACCTGGAACTCATCCGGATACGAGTGGTAACGGCGCGGCATGCCGAGGTAGCCGACGACGAACTGGGGGAAGAAGGTCAGGTTGAAGCCGACGAACACCAGAATCGCCGAGATGCGTGAGAAGAATTCGGAATACATCCGCCCGGTCATTTTCGGCCACCAGAAGTGCAGGCCGCCCATGTAGCCCATGATCGCGCCGCCGACCATGATGTAGTGGAAGTGCGCGACCACGAAGTAGGTGTCGTGCAGGTGGATGTCCATGCCGAGCGTCGCCAGGAACAGGCCGGTCAGGCCGCCGATGGCGAACAGGCCCATGAAGCCGTAGGCGTAGAGCATCGGCGTCTCGAACGAGATCGCACCCTTGTAGAGCGTCGCCGTCCAGTTGAAGACCTTGACCGCCGAGGGTATGGCGACCGAGAAGCTCAGGAACGAGAACACCATCGCCGAGTAGGTCGAGATGCCGGCCACGAACATGTGGTGCGCCCACACGATGAAGCCGAACACCGCGATCGCCAGCGACGAGAAGGCGACGAAGCTGTAGCCGAAGATGGTCTTCTTCGAGAAGGTCGAGACCAGCTCGCTCATCACGCCCAGTGCCGGCAGGATCATGATGTAGACCGCCGGGTGCGAGTAGAACCAGAACAGGTGCTGGAACAGCACCGGGTCGCCGCCGCGGCCCGGGTCGAAGATGCCGAAGCCGAAGGCGCGCTCGACGCCGACCATCACGATGGTGATGGCCACGACGGGTGTGCCCAGCACCTGGATCAGGCTGGTCGCATAGTGCGCCCACACGAACAGCGGCAGGCGGAACCACGTCATGCCGGGGGCCCGCATGCGGTGGATGGTGACGATGAAGTTGAGGCCGGTCAGGATCGACGAGAACCCGGCGATGAAGATGCCGAGCGCCATCGGCACCACGTGGCTGTTCGAGCCGGTGGTGCTGTACGGGGTGTAGAACGTCCAGCCGGTGTCGACGCCGCCGGAAACCATGGCCACGGTCGCGAAGATGGCGCCGAACCAGAGCAGGTAGAGGCTGAGCAGGTTGATCCGCGGGAAGGCCAGGTCCTTGGCGCCGATCATCGGCGGGATCAGGAAGTTGCCGAGCACCGCCGGAATCGACGGGATCAGGAAAAAGAACACCATGATGATGCCGTGCATGGTGAAGAACTTGTTGTAGGCGTCGGCCTGGACGAAATCGCCCTGCGGCGTCGCCAGCTCGAGGCGGATGCCGACGGCGAACAGGCCGCCGA
>ERZ1292640.92-Hain-H43-02um-R1-92-length-71501-cov-14_pt1 | contig 71501 bp, 77 predicted proteins | sample MGYA00564404_ERZ1292640 | MGnify/ENA primary metagenome ERZ1292640 (study PRJEB36523, sample SAMEA6512636) | groundwater metagenome | collected 2019-01-08 | study: AquaDiva: Metagenomics assemblies of 32 groundwater samples
CGCCGTGTCCGGAATAAGGCGGATTTTTTATCCAAAATAAAAGAGCTCCGGCCGTTTGTCGGAGCTGGTGTTGGGTTGGGGTCTTTAGAAGGCCTCAACTAATTTTTTTGTTTTTCTTTTTCTCGCCGCTCTTTCGCCTTAATGTCCCCAGACAGCAAGTATAGACTGTCCGGGCTGAGCGTGCCGCCCTGATGCTTATACCAGAGTTCTTTCTGCTCTTCGGAGAGGGGCTCCTCTTTCTGGAACATCTCCAGCGCCTTTGCCCTCTCCTCCTTCCAATAGGGATATACTTTTTGTTCTAATATCCACGCCATTAAAAGGGAGATGATCACGGTAACAATAAACACCCTTACGATCATCCGTCTTTCCCGTCTTTTTTGCGGCGATGGCAACATCAATCCACCCTCCTTATTTGGTTGATTATTCAATAATCCATCATATATCAAAAGAATGATTTTGTCAACTGTTAATTGCCATGTAGCTTGTTGCGTAACAATTTTTAAAAAGCCTTTGACGGAATAGGGACGGAGTGGTATTCTGTTTTTAATTGAAGTCGGCCGAAAATCAGCGTTTTATATACATTTATTATTTTAAAAACCAAAAATATGGGCTATCTATGGGTAATAGCGGTAGTGGTTATCTTTCTTCTTGCTCTCTCGCTTAAAGTCGTCAAGCAATACGAGCGCGGCGTGATTTTTTTCTTGGGAAGATTTACCGGCGTTCGGGGTCCCGGCTTGATTATTTTAATTCCGGTTTTTGAACGGATGACTCGGGTGATGCTTCGAACCATTACGATGGACATCCCGTCGCAAAAAATCATTACCAAAGACAATGTGTCCATTGACATCGCGGCCGTGGCTTATTATCACATCGTGGATCCGGAGAAATCCGTCATCGCCGTGGAAAATGTTTATCAAGCGGTCAATCAAATCAGCCAGACGACGGTAAGAAATGTGGTCGGCCGGTTCAGCTTGGACCAGCTTTTGTCGCAGACCTCGGACATCAACGAGCAAATCAAAAATGTGATTGACGCGCATACCGAGCCGTGGGGCGCGCAAGTGACGGCGGTGGAAATCAAGGACATTGTCCTGCCGGACAATATGCAGCGCGCGATGGCTAAGGAAGCCGAGGCCGAGAGAGAAAGACGGGCGAAAATCGTGGCGGCTCAAGGCGAGCTCCAAGCCGCCGAGAAACTCGGCGAAGCGGCCGATATTATTTCCGCGCATCCGGTCGCCTTGCAATTAAGAACGCTTCAAACCATGGCGGAAATCAGCGTGGAGAAAAATTCCACGATTATTTTTCCGGCGCAATTCATGAGCACGGTTGCCGACGCCATCAAGACGATTCAGTCGGACGCGGTCAAAGGGCCGAAAGCAATGTAAAACTAATTTAAAAACTCCGGCCGAGGCCGGAGTTTTTTGATCTGTTAGTGTTGATCTGTTAGTGTTTGACAAAAAGTTATTTTTTTGCTACCATCTTTTCAGCACATTTCAGAAATAGGAAAGGAGGTGTTTACATTGATTGCTTGCCAGACAAGAGTACGCAACAGAAAAACCGGTCAAGAAGGAGTGGTTTGTCCGTCAAACCCCACGATTAATGACAGTCCTGACGGAGTGCTTGTTGTATATGATGGCACCACTTGTTGTTTGGAAGATGAGGAAGGTGATTTAGAAGTTTTAGGGCCAGAAGAGGCAAAAGCGGATATGTCACGGTGTGGAGGCGGAAAAGGCGAAGAGTGCTGCATCTTTATCGTGATGAATCCAGAGCCGGGATGTCAGCGTCATGGAGATTTAAGGTGGACATTAATGTTTAGGAAAATGGGAGCCCAAAGACACCCAAGTGAACCGTTTCCCAATTGCCAACTGCCGCTGGAATCTCTGGTTGAAACCAGCCAAGCCGCAGTTTAGCCGCAGTTTTTAATCGCCCGTGGATTCTTTGAATCGCCACGGGCTTTTTATTTTTGCCTAATTTTTTTTATTCTGTTAAAATTATTCCGTAAAGGTAAATCCATCTATGTCCAATCTTGTCTGGTCTCTGGCCGCCGTCTTTTTGGTCAGCTTGCTTTCCCTGGTCGGCGTCGTCGCTTTTTTCATCCGGGGCGAGACGATGAAAAAAGTTTTGCTTTTTTTTGTTTCTTTTTCCGCCGGCGCGATGATGGGCGGAGCTTTTTTTCATTTGATGCCCGAGGGGCTGGAATTATTTGCCAATCCGCTTTCTTTTTTCGGCGCCTTGCTCGTCGGCTTTTCTTTTTTCTTCGTGATTGAAAAAGTTTTGCGTTGGCGCCATTGCCACGACGAGAGCTGTGAGAAGCATCGGCACTTGGGCTGGATGAATCTGATTGGGGACGGCATCCACAATTTGATTGACGGGATGATTATTTTCGGCGCTTTTTTGATCGGACCGCAGTTGGGCGTGCCCGTCACTTTGTCTATTATTTCCCACGAGATTCCGCAGGAGCTGTCTGATTTCGGCGTTTTGATTTATTCGGGATTCAGCCGGACGAAAGCCCTTTTTTTTAATTTTATTTCGGCTTTTATAAGTTTCGCCGGCGTTTTTCTGGCCTTTTTCTTTTCCGATTTGAACGCCGGTTTTGAAAAATTCCTTTTGCCGGTCGCCGCCGGCGGTTTTATTTATATCGCCGCCTCCGACCTCATTCCCGAGCTCCATCAGGAAAAAAAGCCATTGAGTTCCGCCGTTTCCTTTTTAATTTTTATTCTGGCTTTGGGCTTTATGCTCGCGGTTAAAATCGTTGGCGAATAAGTTTTGCTATTTTGAGACCTTATTGTTATAATTAAACTGTCTAATTAATAATCCAATTTTTATGTTTAAAATTTTCAAAAAGAAGGAGGGGGAGGGGACGAAAAGCGCTCTAACCAAGGGCTTAATTTGGGGTGGAGGCGCCGCCGCGGTTTTAGTCGTCGCCGGTTTGGCGGTCTTTTTTATCTTTTTTAGGGGCCAAGGCGAGTTTAGTGGCCAAAGCGAGGGCCTTTCGTCCGCTGGTGATGAAGTCAAACTGCGTTACACCATCATTACCAAAAAGGATTGCGCCGGTTGCTGGGACATAAATTTGTTTTTTGACGCGATTAAAGGCAATAAGGTCAAAGAAGTCGGCCGCTCTACTCTCTATATTGACGATGCCGCAACTAAAAAAATAATTGACCAATATAAAATCACCAAAATCCCGACGGTTTTGGTCTCCGGCGATTTGGAAAAAAATGACACCTTGAAACAAGCCTGGTCGGCCTTGGGCGAGATCGTGGATAAAGTTTTCGTTTTGCGCCAAGTGATTCCGCCTTACATTGATGTGGCGACCGGCGAGTTGAAAGGAAAAGTTTCGGGGATTTTTCTTAGCGATACTGCCTGCAAGGAGTGCTACGATGTCGCCCTGCATAATCAAGCTCTGACCAATTTGGGCGTCACTCTGACTGATTCAAAAACGATTGATGTTTCCAGCGATGAAGGCAAAGCGCTGGTGGCGAAGTACGCCATTACAGCGGTGCCGACATTGATTCTTACCGGCGAAATATCCGAGTACAGCAATTTAGTTCAGATTTGGCCGCAGGTCGGCAAGATTGCCGATGATGGCACTTATATTTTTACCAAGATGGATGAGATGGGGACTTACTATGACTTGACTAAGAAGAAGGTGGTGACGGTCACTATTCCTACTACTAACACGAACACCAGCGTGACGCCAGCCCAATAGTGAATTTTAACAGCCAGCCGGCGATTTCCGCCGGCTGGTTTTTTGATTTATCTATTGATGTCATCCCGAGGGAGCCCCGCAAATGCGGGGCGACCGTGGGGATCCCAAGGAATAAAGAGGAAAATTTTTAGGGAATATGAGATTGCTTCGCGGAGTTTATCCCGAGCGTAGCCGAGGGGCTCGCAATGACATGTGTTCTTGATTTTTTCGCTTAAAATTGCTAATGTTTAAAGTATGGACAAAGGAAAATTATATGTCGTCGCGACGCCGATTGGCAATTTGGGCGACATTACTTTAAGAGCTTTGGCAGTTTTGAAATCCGTTGATTTTATCGCCTGTGAAGACACGCGAATTTCCAAGAAACTTTTAGATCACTATGGCATCGCCACCAAGATGATTTCTTATCATCAGCACAGCGGGGCGGGCAAGATCGGCTTTTTAATTGATATTTTGAAAGAGGGCAAAAAAATCGCTTTAATTACGGACGCGGGGACTCCCGGAATTTCCGATCCGGGGAATAAATTAATCGCCGAGGTGGTGGAAAAATTAGGGGACCGGTATGAGATTATCTCCATTCCTGGAGCATCGGCGGTTGCCGCGGCTTTGTCGGTTTCAGGGTTGCCGACGGATAAATTTTTATTTTTAGGATTTCTGCCGCACAAAAAAGGCCGAGAAACAATTTTTAAAAGAATCTTAGAAAGCAATGAAACAATCGTGTTTTATGAATCCACTCATCGGATAGAAAAGACGCTTGAACGATTAATTAAGTTAATGCCCGAGCGGAAAATGGTTATTTGTCGGGAACTCACGAAAAAATTTGAGACAATATACCGAGGCACGGCAAGAGAGATTTTAGACGCGCTGAAAAAAAGTTCGGAGAAAGGAGAATTTGTGGTTATTATTAGAGGGAGATAAATTTTAAAATTATGCCGAAATTCTATATCACCACACCAATATATTACGTCAACGATAAGCCCCACATTGGCCACGCTTATACGACCATCGCGGCTGATGTTTTGGCGCGCTATCATCGCTTGGCGGGGGACGAAGTGTATTTTTTGACGGGCACGGATGAGCACGGCAGTAAGATTGCCGAAGCGGCGCAAGCCGCGGGTAAATCGCCCAAGGAATTTTGCGATGAAAACGCCGCCAAATTTCAAATGCTTTGGGATCGATTGGATATTTCTCACAATCAATTCATTCGCACGACCGACGAACTTCACATTAAAGGCGTGGAAAAGTTTTTGGGTCGGCTCAAAGAAGCGGGCGCGATTTACGACGGCGAATATGAAGGACTTTATTGCCAGGGCTGTGAAAGATTCTTAACCGAGAAAGAATTGGTCAACGGCAAATGCCCTGACCACCTGACGGCGCCGCAACTCATCAAAGAAAAAAATTATTTTTTCAAACTAAAAGAATATTTGTCCAAAGTCGCCAAGTTGATTGATGAAGGCAAAATAAAAATTATGCCCGAGTCGCGAAGGAGCGAAGTCTTGGGACTGATTAAACAAGGTCTGGATGATTTTTCCGTCTCGCGCGAGAGCGTCAAATGGGGAATTGAACTGCCCTTTGACAGAAAACAGGTGGCGTATGTTTGGGTGGACGCGCTCATCAATTATATTTCCGCGCTTGGCTACGACGAAGACGGCGAAAAATTTAAAAAGTTTTGGCCGGCCGACATCCATCTGATGGCCAAAGATATTATCAAATTTCACGCGCTTTATTGGCCGGCGATGCTGATTGCCGCTGGGCTTCCCGCGCCTAAAGTGGTTTTTGCTCACGGATTTTTTACCGTGGACGGCCAGAAGATGTCCAAGTCGCTCGGCAACACTATTGATCCGGACGCTTTAATTGATTCATTCGGCGCGGAAGCAATTCGTTATTTATTATTGTCGCAATTCCCATTCGGCCAAGACGGCGACATCAAGGCGGGCAATTTTTCCATTCAGTACAATGCCGATTTAGCCAATGGCGTCGGCAATTTCACTTCCCGCGTCCTTTCTATGGCGGAAAAATACTTGTCCGCCTCTGGCGGAGGTGGCGTGGTGCCGGAAAAAGATTATACTTTCTCCGATGAGGTCGCGGGCATCTGGCGGCAATATAAAGAGGCGATGGACAGATTCCAAATTGACGCGGCAATTGAGATGATTAAAAAACTCAACGGTTTCGGCGACGGCTATGTGGAACGGCAGAAGCCGTGGGAGTTGGCAAAGACTGATCCGGAAGAGCTCAAAAAAGTGATTTACAATCTTTTGGAAATCGCGCGTCATTTGGCGATAATGCTTTATCCGATTATGCCCGAGACCGCGGAGCGTATTTTGTCTTTTCTCGGCCAGAGTGATTGGAAAAACAGAAAATTGGCCGAGCTCAAAGATTGGGGCGGATTGGAACCGGGGACTAAGGTGGAAAAAGGAGCCAATCTTTTTCCAAGAATTTAAATAAAAATATGCTTTTTACCCTCGTTGACTTGATTCTCGTCGCGATTTTGGTTTTTTTCGCCGCGTTCGGCTTTGCTTTGGGTTTTATCCGTACTCTGGGAGCGGTCTTGGGAATTATCGCCGGCTTTTGGGCGGCGAGTAATTTTTCCGGCGCGGCGGCGGATTGGATCTTGCCGATTTTTCTGGGCAATCTCTGGGCGGCAAAAATTACCGCTTTTGTCGTCGTTTTTATTTTAGTTGACCGCCTGGTCGGCCTGATCTTCTGGCTGGTGGAGAAATTTTTTAATTTGGTTTCAATCATTCCCTTTCTTAAATCAATCAACCGCCTGGCCGGTCTGGTCCTCGGTCTGGTCGGCGGCGTGTTGATTCTCGGCGTGGCGATTTTCGCCGTGGCTAAATTTGGCGGCAATTTTTCTTGGCTGGTAGGCCCGCTTAATGGTTCAAAAGTGGCTCACGCGCTTGTTTGGCTGACGCAATTTTTAACTTTGATTTTTTAATTTTTTTGAGTCAATTATTACATATGGGTAAAGGTAAAAAAAATGTTATACTTATAGTTTTAGCTGTTGTTTTTTTCTTCATTTACTCTTACCCCTATTTTTTCCTTCGCCCGGAGGCGCAAGGGAGCGAGATGTGGATTTTTAATACGCCGGACGAAACCGCCAATTATTTCTTTATTGACCAGTTTTCGCAGTCAGGGAATCTAACTCAAGACGAACCTTTAAATAATTTAAGCGATTTTAAATTAGTCCATCCGCGCGGGACGACCGTGATAGGAGAAAGTATCGCTCCCGGCACTTTCTTGGGTTTTATTCTTTTTGAGGGCGCAGTTTCAAAAATCATCACTCCCGCCTTCGCTTTTGCTGTTATCCCTTTCTTTTCTATTTTTACCGTCCTCTGCTTCTATTTCCTAATTAAGGAAATTTTTGGCGATAAAATCGCTTTCTGGTCGGCTCTCTTACTCCTTTTTTTGCCGGCTTTTTGGTATTACAACAGCCGTTCGCTCTTTAATAATGTTTTATTCGTTGATTTTCTAATTATCGGCTGGTATTTTTTACGCCGAAGCCAAAGCCGGCAAAAGATTTTGTTTTTGATTTTTGGCGGATTAATAATCGGCTTGGCTTTGACAATGAGGACCAGTGACGCTTTATGGGTCGGTGTTTTATCGCTCGTCTGCTTTTTTTCCGGCCGAAATAAAAAACAATTTTGGCCGATTATTATTTTCGCAGTTTTTGTTTTTTTGCCTTTTATTCCGATTTTATTTTTTCAAAATCAGCTTTTTGGCAGCCCGTTTGCCGTCGGCTACGCGCCGAAGATTTTGGAGAAATCCGCCGGGGCCAGTCCGATGGTCTTTTGGTTTAAGCAGTTTATCGCTCCTTTCGGCTTTAATTTGGAAAATGTCGCCTTCAATATCTATCACTATTTCGTTCAGATGTTTTGGTGGCTTTTTTGGCCGGCATTTTTTGGCGCTCTCACCGTCATTATCTTTTGGCGGAAGAATTTTGAGAAAAAAATTAAAATTTATTTTATTTCTTTTTTCGCGGTTTCTTTTTTGATTTGTCTTTATTATGGCAGCTGGTTTTTTTACAATAATTTGATGATGAAGCCGCTCATTGGCTCTTCGCAAGCGAGGTATCTTTTGCCGATTTACATCATGTCCTTGCCGCTGTTGGTTTATTTTGCCGATTTTATCTTGTTAAGAATAAAAATTAAAAAGGCGCGGCTTGCCATCGGTTCAGTCGCGCTGATTGCTTTTATCGGACTATCTATTAATTCTGTTTTTTTTGCCGGCGAAGAGAGCTTATCTTCTATAATTAAAACCGTCAAAAATTATCAATTAATAAATAAGGAAGTCAGCTCGGTCACGGAAACCGATTCGGTTATTATTTCCAGCTACAGCGACAAAATGTTTTTCCCGAGAAGAAAAGTGATTTTTTATTGGCAAGAGCCGAGATTTTTGGCCGATATTGGAAAAATCGCCGCCGTCGCGCCGGTTTATTTTTATGATATTGATAACGGCAGGGAAGTGGAGTATATTAAAAATAATTCCAATTTAAAATATGAATTAGTAAAAAAAATAAACGAGAAGGAGAGTTTGTATCGTATTTTAAAATAAAAATAACTAATTATTGTCATTGCGAGGGAGTCCAGCCGCAGGCCTGTGGCTGGACGACCGAAGCAATCTCCTGTTTGAAACAAATGGGATTGCTTCGTCCGCTCGCCTCGCTTGAGCTCGGCGTGCTCCTCGCAATGACATTTAATTTCTTAATTTATGGACTGTATTTTCTGTAAAATCGTGGCGGGTGAAATTCCCAGCTACAAGGTTTATGAAGACGAGGATATTCTCGCTTTTTTGGATGTCGCGCCGATAAATCCAGGGCATACTTTAGTCATTCCCAAAAAGCATTACGCCAACTTATTGGAGCTGCCGGAGGATTTGCTTTGCAAAGTCGCCTTGGCGATAAAAAAAATCATCCCCGCGATTTTGAAAGGAGTGGGGACGGAAGATTTTAATTTGAATTTGAATAGCGGGTCGCTCGCGGGACAAGTGGTGAATCATGTCCACTGGCATATCGTCCCGCGATTTGAGGGTGACGGCTATGATTTGTGGCTTGGGAAAGCGTATGGGGAAGGGGAAGCCGAAAAGGTGGCGGAAAAGATAAAAAATAGTTTATAGAATTTTTAAGTTCCCACGAATCTACAAATCTTGCTACAAATCTACAAATTCTCTCGGAGTGAATTGCGTAAATATTTGTAGATTTGTAAAGGATTCGTAGATTCGTGGGGTTTACTGTATTTCCAATTCAAATACCCCCTCTTCGTTTAAGAGTTTGCCGTCAAAGTAAAGGTTTTTACCGCTTGAGTTAAGTGCCAGGTTGTTGATTTTATCAAGTTTGGCGAGTTCAATGATATTTCTAAGTTCGCGATTGTCCAATTCAATCACTTGGATTCTACCACTCGAGACGAAGACAATATGCCGGCCGGCCGGATGCCATAGAGCTTGGGTGATCGGCGTTCCCAAACGAGTGACAAGTTCCGGTTCGGCTTTGTCAAAATTATAAATCCAGATTTCCCAATCGTTATAAAATAAAAACGTTTTATTATCAAGCCAATCAATTGCTTTGGCTTGGTTTTTTATTTCCTTGGTTTTATTTTCTAAATCAACGATAGAAAAATCGCCATTATTATCATTAAGTAAAATAATTTTATTATTTTTTTTGGCAATAATTCGGCATCCGTCGCAATTAGCCGCAACCATTTCGGCGTTTGGTTTTTTAATCGTGCCATTTTGCCATTGGTAGAGCGCGCTGTTTTCGGCGATAAAATCATCAACCGGCTCATTGGTCAGCGATTTGACCTTTTGGCTGAATAAATCAATTTGCCAAATGCCTTTTTGATTAAGACCGTAGATAAGATTATCATTTTCCGCATCCCATTTTATGGTTTGGTAATCGCCACTAACGATTTGGGGATTGATTTTTGGTCTTTCTTCAATATTAATCACCAAAAAATTAACTTCGGTTTTAATAATTATTTTTTTACTCGTATTGGACCAGTCGTAAAAGTTTATTTTTTTAATATTTTTTAGTTGAATGAGGGTAGAGATTTCTCCTTTTTCCAAATCAAGCAAAACGATTTTATTGTCGCCGTCAATGCCGACAATTTTTTTTTGGTCCGGCGACAATCGCCAGTCGGTTATTTTTTGATTACTGATCGGGATCGGCAGACTGTTTTTCCACAAAATTATTTTTTCGGCGAAGGTGGTGCCGTTTTCAAAAATCGGCAGTTTTTTCTGCCAATCGTGATAACCGTCTTTAGTCAGCTTGATTTCATAATCTCCCGGCAGGAGCTTTTCGATTCTAGTCGGCGTTTCTTGATTTTTAATTTTTTCGTTATTGAGATAAATTTGGGCTTTTTTGGGAATCGAGCTCACCACTAAGATGCCGGTTTTCTGAACGCGGCCTTTTTGGAAATTATAGCGGAATCCTTGGGTGTAGAGGACAATTAGGGGAGCGGCGACAAGAAAGATGACAATGAAAACGATGTAGGTGATTCGACGAGAAATTAAAGAATTCATAATATAAAAACTTTATTCAACTTTTTCTATTTTCGCTCCCAGACCTTGTAATCTTTCCACTAGCTTTTCGTATCCCCGTTCAATCTGGTAAATATTTTCAATCGTCGTCTCGCCCCGGGCGACAAGACCGGCGATGAGAAGCGCCATCCCGGCGCGTAAATCAGGACTTTCCAATTTTTTGCCGACGAGCCGGCTCGAACCGCCCACGACGACGCGGTGCGGGTCGCACAAAATAATATTCGCGCCCATTTGCGCCAATTTGTCGGTATAGAAAAGCCGGCCATCGTAAATCGTTTCGTGAATCAAACTTTGGCCCGCGGCTTGGGTCATCAGCACGGTGAAGGGCGCTTGGAGGTCGGTGGCAAAGCCGGGATATTCATGGGTGCGGAGCTCAACGCCGTGAAGTTTACTCGGTTTGGTAATAATATAATCCGGACCGATTTCCAAATTGCCGCCGGCTTTTTGCAGCATAAACAGCTCGGTTTCCAAATGTTCGGGCCGGCAGTTGGTAATTTTTATTTCACTTTCGGTCGCGAGCCCCATAATGGCGAATGAGCCGGCTTCAATGCGATCGGGGATAAGCTCATATTCGCCGCCGGATAATTTTTCCACGCCCTCAATCCTAATGACGGGCGTGCCGGCGCCGGAAATTTTGGCGCCGCCGGAATTCAAATAAGCGGCGAGCGCGGGAATTTCCGGCTCCATCGCGGCGTTTGTTATCGTCGTCGTTCCTTCCGCCAGGCAAGCGGTCATCATCAAGCTTTCCGTGGCGGTGACGGCGACCCAGGGCAGAATGATTTTCGCTCCGTGAAGCCGCTTGGCTTTGAGCGAGTAAAAGCCGTCTCCTTGATGGTCAAAAATTTTGGCGCCCATCGCCTTGAAGCCGGCAAGGAATAAATCAATCGGCCGTTTGCCGATGATGCAGCCGCCGGGATGGGCAAGCGTCACTTCGCCGAATCGAGCCAGAAGCGGACCGGCAAGCATCACTGATGAGCGCAATTTTCTGACCAGCTCCGGGTCGGGGTTTGATTGTTTTATCTCTTTCGGATCAATGGTTAAAATCGCGCCGTCCCGCGAAATTTTCGCGCCTAAATTTTCCAAGATTTCTTTCATCCGGCTGATGTCTTCTATGTCCGGCGCGTTTTTGACAATCAGAGATTCGTCAGACAAAATTCCAGCCGCCATAATTTTTAAAGCGGCATTTTTGGCGCCAGCGACTTTTATCTCGCCGGACAGTTTATGTCCTCCTTGGATTAGATATTTCTGCATATTTTTCTGTTATTTATTATGTCATATTTTGATATTTTTTTCATCTTGACAAAATTATGCGGATATGCTATACTGGTTTATTCAGGATAAACTTCCTGATGTACGTCAAAACCAAGGGAAATCGGGGCGATTAGCCCCAAACAAGGAGACTATATATGAGAATGATGGCTCGTCTGTCGCTTCTGGCGGTTCTAATGTTGACGGTTTCGGGAATCGCCAAGGCCGAATCTATGCTGAAGATAAACAAAAGTGGCGAAGTCGTATCAGCGGAAGTTCCTGAAGAATGGCGCCCTCTTACCGAGGCAGAGATAGAAGCGGTAAATAATCCGGGACAAGAAGTTCCGATCTGCCTGCCCGCCGTTTTAGAAAGAGTTGATTTTTGGCATGTGGCGCCGCTTCAGAAATACGAAAAGACAGTGGTCTTTAAAGACGGCCGCATCCAAGCGATTACCAAAGCCGGCGCCATCGAAGGCAAGCCCAAAATCGCCTCATATGTGGTATTTTGCCTGATAGCGGTTGGATTAATGTTGTGGTCAAACCTATTGGCAATGACAAGGGGAAACAGTATGGCCCTCGCCGTCTTCGCCGTCGTCTTCGCCGCCTTCGCCGCCCTCGTCGCCGCCGCCGCCGTCGTCGCCTTCGCCGCGGCCGCCGCGGTCGCCGCCTTCGCCGCGGCCGCCACTAACGATACCCCAAAAGCGTATTTAGTGTTATCATTGGTTTTCTATGCGCTTATCGGCATGGCGGTGTTTATTTAACCGCGCGGCGCCAACCTCCAATGGCGCTTCTGAAGAGTAGCGTCGAATGTTCATTCCTAAGCCCCCGTAGAGAGATAGGAAGCTCCTGAATCTACAGGTCCAGACCACCTTAACGGGTCTGGGCCTTTTCTTTTTGCTTTGCTTTTTTATTTCTGGTAAAATACAATGGTAATTAAAACCGCTATTGGCGGGAGAATTAAACAATTTTTTTGAATTCAAAACTCACTAAATCGTCATCCCGGCGAAAGCCGGGATCCAGGCTAATTTAAATTAAATCCGTGCTTTTATTCTGGATTCCCGCTTTCGCGGGAATGACGGAAAGAGAGAAGCGGCGGGAAACTAAATAATTTTTCAACCCAATCCCATGTTTTTTAGAAAGAGGAGCAGCGGTTCGGAAATGTGGTTTAAATCCGCTCAATCAGGCCGAAGAATATCTTTTAAAATAGCGGTTATTCTTATTATCGCGGTTTTTGTCGGCGGCGTCGCCTTGGGAGGCAACACTTTTTGGCTGGACGGAAGAATTCAGTCAAGGGATTGGATTCAGACCACCCCCCAGCCGGGAACAGTTGAAAATTTGGGCGGCGGCTTGCCTACTTATCTCACCAAAGACGTTGATTTTAATCTTTTTTGGGAAGTTTGGGATTTGGTCAGGAGTAAATATTATCAGAAAGATGTTCCTGACACCAAACTTTTTTACGGCTCGCTCGCCGGCATCGTGGCGTCTTTGGACGATCCTTATTCGGTTTTTTTGACGCCAACCGATACCACGGAATTTGAAAATGAAATCAAAGGCAGTTTTGAGGGCATCGGCGCGGAAATCGGAATGAAGGACAATAATTTGACCATTATTTCGCCTTTGCCGGACTCGCCGGCGATTAAAGCGGGTTTGCGCCCCAAAGACATTATTGTGGAAATCAACGGCAAAGACGCTTCGGCGATGAGTTTGGATCAAGCTATCAGTCAGATTCGGGGCAAGAAAGGCACTAAGGTAAATTTATTAATTTATCGCGAGGGATTCTCCAGTCCCAAGGAATTTATAATAGTGAGGGACGCTATCGTGGTCAAAAGCGTAACCTGGGAGCAGAAAGGCAATGTCGCCCACATCAAAATGCGCCAGTTCAATGACGATACCCTGCCGCTTTTTGAAGGCATTATCGCCGAGATTGCCAAAAACAGCGGGATCAAAGGCATAATTTTGGATTTAAGGAATAATCCGGGCGGATATTTGCAATCGGCGATTGACATCGCTGGCGAGTGGATAGACAGCGAAACGGTGGTCTCGGAAAAACTAAGAAGCGGCGAAGAAATCAAGCACCGAAGCGAGCGCAAAGCGCGGCTGGACAAATACCCGACCGTGGTTTTGGTTAATGGCGGCAGCGCTTCGGCTTCAGAAATTGTGGCGGGCGCTTTGCAGGATTTGAGCTTTGCCAAAATTGTCGGGGAAAAGACATTTGGCAAGGGCTCGGTGCAGGATTTGACCCAGCTTGAAGACGGCTCCTCGGTCAAATTAACGATTGCCAAGTGGTTCACGCCCAAAGGCCGTTCCATTGATGAGGCGGGCATTGAGCCGGATATAGAAATTGAGCTGACCGATGAGGATTATAACAAGGACAGAGACCCGCAGCTGGATAAAGCGATGGAACTGTTGAAATAGAGATGGCTTGACGCAGCGGTCTTATAAATATCTTTCTGTTTTGATATAATAAAAGCGAAATTTTAAAATTTTCAATTTATATTGTCATTGCGAGGGAGCGCCTTTAGCCCCCGCGAAAGCGGGGGGACTGAAGCAATCCCATGTTTTTTAAAAGTGTTCCTCTTTAACCCCATGGGATCCCCATGCTTCGTCCCGCCCCGCAAATGCGGGGCGGGACTTCGCTCGGGATGACGGTGAAAATTATTTATGAAAGTCATTCTCCTTAAAAATATTCCCAAGCTCGGCGAGGCGGGCGAAATCAGAGAGGTTTCCGACGGTTATGCCCGTAATTTTTTGTTGGCGAAAAATTTGGTGGAGCCGGCGACGGAAGAGAATGTAAAAAAACTTGAATTAGAAAAGGAAATGAAAGCCAAGCTGGCCGAAGAAGATTTGGTGGTAATGGAAAAAATCGCCGAGCGTCTCAACGGCACGGCGATTGAAATAAAAGGCAGAGTGAACGAAGAAGGCCGGCTTTATGCCGCCATTACCGCGCCGATGATTATTAAAAATCTCAAAGAAATCGGTTTTGAAGTCAAGAAAGGTCAAGTGGTTTTGCCCGAGCCGATTAAAGAAGCCGGGGAGTATCCGGTGACGGTCACTTTGGACCACGGCTTGGAAGCGGAGATTACCGTGATTGTGACGGAATAATTTCCTCGTTCTTAAAAAGTAAAAATAGAGGAATATCACCCTCTATTTTTTTATGAGATGAGTTTATAAAAGTCTAAAATCTAAAGTCAAAAGTCTAAAATTTTGGATTTTTATCTTATAATTTTATAAATTTGACTTTTAATTTTTAATTTTTGACTTTTGACTAAAATATTTTATGTCTCATAAAAAATATATCTTCGTCATCGGCGGCGTGATGTCCGGCGTGGGCAAAGGCATCGCCTCGGCTTCCATTGGTTTGATTTTGAAAAGTCGCGGCTTTCGGGTGACGGCGGTCAAAATTGACCCGTATATTAATGTGGACGCGGGAACGATGAACCCGGTGGAGCACGGTGAAGTGTTTGTGACCGATGACGGCGACGAGACCGACCAGGATATCGGTAATTATGAGCGCTTTTTGGACGCCAATATTTTGCGCGACAATTATATGACGACCGGCCGGGTGTATCAGTCGGTTATTAGTCGCGAGCGCAACTTGGAATACGGCGGCAAGTGCGTGGAAGTGGTGCCGCACATTCCTTATGAGGTGATTGACCGGATAAAAAAAGCAGCGACAAAATCTCGGGCCGAAATTACGATGGTGGAGATTGGCGGGACGGCCGGCGAATACCAGAATATTTTATTTTTGGAAGCGGCCAGAATGATGCATCTTAAAAATCCGGAAGACGTCTTGTTTATTTTCGTCACTTATCTCCCGGTTCCGTCCAAAATTGGCGAAATGAAAACCAAGCCGACGCAGATGGCCGTCAAATCGCTCAACTCGGCGGGCATTCAGCCGGACTTCATTCTGTGCCGCGCCGAGCAGCCGATTGATAATCCTCGGAAAGAAAAAATCGCTCTTTTCTGCAATGTCCAAAAAGACGCGATTATTTCCGCGCCCGACATTGATATTGTTTATCAAGTGCCGATAAATTTTGAAAAAGACAAATTGTCGGAAAAGATATTGAAACGGTTCGGCCTGAAACCCAAGCAAAAAAATTTAAACGCTTGGCGCCGGATGGTGGCGATCGCTGGTAATGGCAAAGATAAAGTGAGAGTCGGGATTATTGGCAAATATTTCGCGTCCGGAGAATTTATTTTGTCCGACGCCTATATCTCGGTGATTGAGAGCATTAAATACGCTTGTTGGAAATACAAAAGAAAAGCGCAAATTGAATGGTTAAACAGCGACCTTTACGAAAAAGATCCGGCGGCTTTGAAAGAACTTAAAAATTTTAATTGTCTGGTGGTGCCGGGCGGATTCGGCAGCCGCGGCGTGGAAGGAAAAATCGCCGCCATCGGCTACGCGAGAAGAAATCACCTCCCTTATCTCGGGCTTTGCTACGGCATGCAACTGATGGTCGTTGAATTCGCTCGCTCGGTTTGCGGTTTAAAAGACGCCAATACCACGGAAATCAATCCCAAGACCAAAAATCCGGTCATCCACATTATGCCCGAACAAGCCGAGAAGCTGGCCAAGAAACAATACGGCAATACGATGCGTTTGGGTGCTTGGCCCTGTGTTTTAAAACGGGGGACATTGGCGCAAAAGCTTTATGGTAAGAATAAGATCAATGAACGTCATCGTCATCGCTATGAATTCAATAATACCTATCGTAGTTTATTGGAAAAAAATGGTTTGGTCATCTCTGGCACTTCGCCGGACAACAAGCTGGTGGAGATAGTGGAGCTTCCGCCGGACAGCCATCCGTTTTTTGTCGGCGTTCAATTCCATCCCGAATTCAAATCTCGCCCGCTTAATCCGCACCCGCTTTTCCTTGGATTAGTTGAAGCAGGGATATCAGTGAAAAAATAAAATTGACAGGATTTAAAATTAAAAAATAGTTAAAGCACCAAATTGATTACTCGGTAATCATCCCGCTTAAGCGGGATGCTGGCTAAGCCAGCAAATTACAAATAACAAATTTTGTTTGGAATTTGAGATTTTGAATTTGTAATTTTAGTTTCTTCTCTTTTTTTGTATCAAAAAACAGCCTTTTAATTTAGGCTGTTTTTTTGAGAAGATTTATTCCACATTCACAATTTGGGCGTATTCCAGTTTGCCGGTGAATTTTCTTACTTTTCTTCGGTTATACTTAACCGCGCCGGTTTTAGTGGCGAAAATCGTGTCGTCTTTGCCGAGTTTGGTGTTTTTTCCCGGGCGATATCTGGTGCCTCGTTGCCGGACGATGATCGCTCCCGGTTTGGCGATTTCGCCGCCGTAGAGCTTGATGCCGAGCCGTTGGGCGTTGGAATCTCGGCCCAGCCGAGTACTGCCGCCCGCTTTCTTATGGGCCATAGTTTAAGAAATTAAGAAATTAAGAAATTAAGAAATTAAGAAATTAATTTTACTTAGGTAGTTTAGCAGAAATGGGGGAGATAGTCAAGGATACTATTTTAGTTATTTTTTTAGTCCTTTTTTAAAGTTTTTAATTGTATTATAATAAGTAGAATAGAATAATAACTTCAAATATTATGCGAGCCAGCGCCAGAGCCAAAGTAGGCAATAAACGAGGCAATCCGGGCTATCGGTCGTCGTCGGCAATGAGAGGGAAAACCATCATTAAAAGCCAACAGATTAAATCTCGCTTTGAGGCCGAGAAGAAATCCCAGCCGCGGATTGGCAAATCATAAAAACACAAGAATATAAAAATATAAAAATAATGTTAAAATTTATGAAAAAAATTATATTTTTATATTTTCCTCGCCCCGTAGCCAGCTTTGCTGTGCTACTGGGGTGTATTTTTATATTTTTATTTTTAGCCGGCTGCGCGAGACGGCCGGATTTTGTGAGCGTCAACATAAATAATAGTTCTCAAGAGGCGAGTTTGACGCCCAATACCCAACCCCCTCCCAACCTCCCCCTTAGTAAGGGGGAGGGGAACGGGGCAGGGAGAGAAGCCATTGAGGTGCCGTCAAAGTTTGAGCTCTCGGTTTCGTTTGCCTCGCAGGCCCCGTTCGCCAATTGGGACGCGCTTCATGAAGAAGCGTGCGAGGAAGCGGCGATGATTATGGCGGCTAAATATTTTAAAAAACAGCCGCTTAATGAGACGATCATGGAAGAAGAAATCCAAAAACTGGTGAAGTGGGAGGAGGAAAATGGCTACGAAATAGATTTGACTGCTGAAGAGATGGCTGATATTTTAAAAAATTATTTCGGCTTGTCGGCTTCCGTAAACAAAGAGGTGACGGTTGACCGGATAAAATATGAAATTTCACGAGGTAATTTGGTTATCGCGCCGGCCGCCGGCCGCGACCTTCATAACCCAAATTTCAAACAGCCCGGTCCGATTTATCACGCTTTGGTCATTAAGGGTTATAACAACAGTGAATTTATTACCAACGACCCAGGCACGAGAAAGGGGAATGGCTTTCGCTATCCTTATAATATTTTAATTTCCGCCGTCCATAATTGGGATCATCTCCTCGGTCAAGACGGGATGAGTGAGGAGGAGATGAGACAAGGGGAAAGGGTGATGATCGTCGTAAATTTCTAATTTCTAATTATTAATTTCTAATGAAATGCTAAATGTCCAATGTCTAATTTTAACGTTATTTAGACATTAGAAATTAGATATTAGAAATTCCCCGTTATCCCCTTGACAAGGGTTTTTTTATTTGATAAATTGATAATACCGACTAATTTGGTAGGTATTTACCAATAAAGTTATGATGTTCACCACTAAAACCGAATACGGCCTTCGGGCGATGGCGGTCTTGGCGAGAGTGAAAGGCGAGGGTCCGATTTCTCTGGCGCAAATCGCCAAAAAAGAGCATATCTCCCAACCGTATTTGGAGCGGCTTTTCGCGCGGCTTAAAGCCGATGATTTGGTTAAAAGCGCCAAGGGCGTTTCTGGCGGCTATCTGCTAGCCCGAAAGCCGAAAAAAATCAGCATTTTTGAAATCGTGGAAGCGCTTGAAGGGCCGCTCGCGGTATTTTATTGCCTGTTGGATGAAAACACTAAAGTTACTTGTTCTCACCGAGAGTGTTTGACTAAAAAAGTTTGGCACGAGCTTCAGAAAAATATCATTCATACGCTACGCAAATTTACATTAGCGGATTTGATATAAGATATGATACCAATATACGAATGAATACCAATCATACTAATGGATACAAATGGAGCCGGAAAGAAAATTATTCGCATTCATTCGTATCATTGGTAAAAATTTGTATATTGGTATCATATAAATCAACTATTTATGTATAATCAGAAGGTATTAAATCATTTTCAAAACCCCCGTAATCAGGGAGTGATTAAAGACGCGGACGGCATCGGCCAAGTCGGCAACCCGGTGTGCGGGGATATCATGAAGATTTATATTAAAGTCGGTAAAAATAAAGGAGGCGAGGAGATGATTAAAGACATTAAATTTGAAACGCTCGGCTGCGGCGCGGCGATCGCGACTTCGTCCATGTTGACGGAAATGGCCAAGGGTAAAACAATTGATGATGCCTTAAAAATCGGTAAACTGGATATTGCTAAAGAGCTTGGCGGTTTGCCCCCAATCAAGCTTCATTGCTCGATCTTGGCGCATGAGGGGTTGGCGGCGGCGGCGCAGGATTATAAAAAGCGAAAAAATAAAGCGCTAAATAAAAAAAATAAATAAACTTTTATTTTATGAGTGAAGCAACACAAATTCTTTCTGACGAACATCAGAATATTTTGCGGGTCATCAAGTCCTTAGAAAATGAATGCGCCGAAATTGAAGCGGGGAAAAAAGTGGATAAAGATTTTTTTTATCAAGCCGTTGGCTTTATCAGAAATTACGCGGATAAATTTCATCACGCCAAAGAAGAAGACATTTTATTCAAGGAAATGTGCCAAGACGAGGTTAATTTGCACTGCAATCCAGTTGAACAGATGCTTTACGAGCATAATTTGGGTCGCGATTTTGTCAAGAATTTAGAAACCGGGTTAACGGAAGATAATCAGGAAAAAATTTTAGCCAACGCCCGCGGTTATGCCTCTTTGTTGGCAGAACACATTTTTAAAGAAGATAATGTTTTATATCCGATCGCCGACCAAGCTTTATCTTCAGAAGTTCAACGAACGATGGCGGAAAAATTTTTGGCGGTGGAAAATGAAAAATTCACCCCGGAAATTAAAGGGAAATATTTAGCTCTAATTAACGAATTTGAATCAAGAAAATGAGACCGTGGCAAGACTTAAATCAATTAATTGAATATTCATCAGGCGGTGTTTTGAGCCGGGAACTAATCAAAACCGATAAGATGAGTGTTACTTTATTCTGTCTGGCAGAGAAAACAGCCATCTCGGATCATACGGCGACCGGCGACGGTTTTGTTTATGTGATTGAAGGAGAGGGAATTTTCAATTTAGCCGGCGAAGCGATTCCAATGGGGCCGGCGGTGTTAATTGAAATGCCGGCTAACGCCGTCCATTCTTTAGAAGCGAAAAAAAATACCGCCTTCCTGCTCATTCTTTTTAAATAACCAAATAAATTTAAGATGGAAAATAAAATTAGATTGGAATTAGAAAAAATCAGGCCTCATCTCCAAATGGATGGCGGCGATGTGGAATTTGTGTCGTTTGATGAAAAAACCGGTGTTCTAAAGGTGAAACTCCAAGGCGCTTGTCATGGCTGTCCGATGGCAACGGTGACGCTTCAAGACGGGATAGGACGAACAATCAAAGAAAAAATTCCGGAAGTGAAAGAAGTGGAAGCAATTTAGTCTAAAGTCTAAAGTCAAAAGTTGAAAGTCAATAATTTATAAGTTTAATTTTTATGAATAATAACATCTACCTCGATAATGCCGCCACCACACCCGTCGATCCGCAAGTCCTTAAAGCGATGATGCCTTATTTCTGCGAGGAATATGGGAATGCCTCTTCTCTTCATCAGATGGGGACGGAGGCAATGGCCGCGGTGGATGCTTCAAGGGCTGAAATTGCTGATTTTTTGGGCTGTTCGCCGGAGGAAGTGTATTTTACCAGTGGCGCTACCGAAAGCGACAATATGGCCGTTTTGGGCCTGGTAGGGGCATTCCAAAGGCAATTTCCGGGTAAAAAGTGGCATATTATCGCTTCCCAAATTGAGCATGACGCTATTTTGGAGACATTCAAAAGATTGGCAGAGGAAGGTGTGGAAACCACCTATCTTCCGGTAAACAGCCGAGGACTGGTGGAAGTCAACCGGCTTAAAAAAGCAATCAGGCCGAATACGATTTTGGTTTCCATTATGTATGCCAATAATGAAATCGGCGCGATCCAGCCGATCGCGGAAATCGGCGAATTGATAAAAGAAATAAATAAAAAGAGTAAGGGGGGGCGGTTTTCGCGGATTTATTTTCACACTGACGCGGTGCAGGCGGCCGGATATTTAAATTGCGATGTTAAAAAATTGGGCGTGGATTTGCTCTCTTTGTCCGGACATAAGATCTACGGACCAAAAGGCGTGGGCGCGCTCTATTTAAAAAAAGGGACGCCGTTTGAACCGCTTTTTTTCGGCGGACATCAACAGAATGACATTAGGGTCGGCACTTACAATGTGCCGGGGATTGTCGGGTTAGGCAAGGCGGTGGAACTTGCCGGCACAAAAACACAAAAACACAAAAACACAAAAACACAAGAGTTGAGGGATTATCTCGTTAAAGAAGTAAAAAGAAAAATAACGGGAGTTTTGGTAAATGGAGATTTACGGAGACGGCTACCTAACAACGCCAGTTTTATTTTCAAGGGCGCGGAGGGAGAGAGTATTGTCTTGATGCTGTCGCAGAAAGGAATTGCCACTTCCACCGGTTCGGCTTGTTCGTCTGGTTCGCTTGAGCCGTCGCACGTGCTTTTGGCGATCGGTATCAAGCCGGAATTGGCGCACGGCAGTCTACGGGTCACCCTCGGCCGGTTTACCACTAAGAAAGATATTAATATTCTTTTGCGTGAACTCCCGCCGATTATTGAGAAGTTGAGGAAGATGTCGCCGCTGAAGTAATTGGTAACTGGTAACTGGTAATTGGTAATTGAATTGATTAAGAAAACTCCCGATTTTAGTCGGGAGTTTTTTATTTCTTCTTTTCTTCCACTACCGCCAGTGGCGCGAAGGGATTTTTAAGACCGCTGAAATCAATTTGAGTAGAGGCGGTTTTTTTGTTGATTTTTTCCAAGACCTGATAAAATTTTTCCTTGTTCAAGCTTTCTTCGGTCACTTCTTTTTTCAGGTTGGTGACGGTTTCCGCCTGAGCCAAGGTCTGATAAACGTTCCGATATAAAAAACCCATAAATAAAATTAAAATAATCACAATCAAGCAAATGGAAATCGGCGTCAGCCGGCGGGCGAAAGCCAGCGGATTGATTTTTATCTTTTTCAAATCAAAGTTTAGCTTGAAATTAATTTTTGACATAAATTTGGCCGAGAATTTGCGCCGAGAGCGCGTTGGTTTTTAGCGAAAAGATTGCCATCTCAACATTAAAATAATAAGGCATTTTTTCCAAGTCGTTTAGAAATTTAATGATATTCTGGTAGTTGCCGGAAATTTCCATTTGCAGGGCGGTTTTCTTTATTTTTTCCTCTCCTTTCAGCGGTTCTTCAGAAAAATCAGAAACAATTTTTAAGGAAATGCCGTCGGCCGAGGCGATATTTTCCATTTCGGTGACAAAAGCCAATTCTTGGCCTTTAGCGACAAAAAGGCGGTCAAGTCCGCCCAGCTTGTCTTGGATTTCCGACAGTTCGATTTGGATTTTTTTCAGATTCAATCCTTGTTCCAACTTTTGTTCCAAAGCGACTCTTTCTTTGTTGATTTCGCGATTGACGGCAATAATTTCTTTGAAGGCGGGAATAATAATAAAAATAATCATCGCGATGACGATAATCATGATCATTCCCAGGTTGATTAAAAATTTATTTTTTTGGTAGAACATGAAGAAATTTTTAGGGAATTTTTTCCAAGTCAATTACCGCTTGGATCGTAAAATTATTATTTTCCTTGACGAGAAGGTCGGCGAGCGGCAAATTGACATTCTTAAACAGCTTGCTGTCTTCCAAATTTTTTTGGAATTTAATCAAATCTGGCCGGGCTTTGGCTTTCCCCTTAATCTCTAAAGTCGCCGAGTCGCGATAAATCTTCAAGGTGGAAAAAGAAATGTTTTCCGGCACGGTCCGCGTCAATCGGATTAAAAATCCCGACCAAAGTTTGAAATTTCTTTGGATTGTTTCAACTTCGCTAATGACTTTGTTAAGATTGATTATTTTTTTGTTGGTTTCCTGGCTGATTTTGATCGCGTTGGCGTTCCTGATGACTAAATTGGCTAGTTGCGTCTCTAAGACATAACGGGAAACTAAAAGCATAATCGCGATAATGGTGGTAAAAAGCAAAACCAACATTACCATTTCCTTGGTGGCGATATAAACGCGTTTGGTTTTCAGGCTCTTTTTTTGTTCCGGAGAGAGCAGGTTGATATTGATCATAGGAAAGTATCGGGATTGATGCCTCTTAGGCCCAGGCCGAGAGCGGTGATAAATGATTGTGATTTTTCCCGGTCGAAATAATTTTGATTCGGATTTTTTATGTAACGCCAAGGGTTGCTCACTTCAGTCGGGATGCCCAATTTGCCCTGGATAATCTCGGTGATATTGATGAAATTGGCGCCACCGCCGCCTAAAACGATTTTAGCGATTTTTTTCGGCTCATTCGCGCCGTTCTGGTAAAATTTAATCGCTTCATTGATGTGGCTAGCCAGCTCTTCCACGGTGCCCGAAAAAATTTCCAAAAGCGCGCCGTGGCATTTCTCCCGGTCAAGTCCGCAGACGATTTTGGCCTGCTCGGCCTTTTCAAAATCAAGCGAGAGCGCCTGCATAATAAGTTCGGTAATTTTAGCGCCGGAAATCGGCAAGCTAACGGTAAACTTGACGACATTTTCGTCAAAGAGGAAAAGGCCGGTTCGATTTGCGCCAATGTCAATGATTATTTGCGGCGTCGGGTCGGTTTTTTGGCTGGCTAGCACTCGGGAAATGGCGGCGGCTTCAATTTCCAAAACCGTCGGGATCAGGCCCGCTTGCGACAAGATATCGACATAAGTATCAACCGTTTTTTTAAGCGCGGCACCGACTAAGACGGTTTGTACGCTTTCATTTTCATTCGTTTTAACAATCTGGAAGTCAAAATAAATACTGTCTAGACTGACTGGCACGTGCTGGGGGAGAATTTTTTTAATTTCTTCCGGAATTTGCTCTTTTTCCACCAAAGGGATGTCCATCACTTTAAGGTAGGACTGCTCTTCGGGCAGGACCGCTACCACCTCATCGCTAAGCCGCCCGAAGCCGCGCTTGGTTTTCATTAGTTTCAAAAGCGAATCAAGGAAAATTTTCAATTGCTTGATTTCACCGCATTCGATGCAACCCGGCGGCAATCTGATTTCATTATACAATCCCAGCTCAACTGATTTGTATTTTTTCGTCATCTGGGCCAAACGCAAGTTGCGGTCGGAAATATCCAAGCCAAAAGCGGTTTCAGTTGTGGTGAAGAAAGACATCTTGTAAATTAATTAATCCACTTTATTTAATTATACGATAAATATTTATAAATATGAAAATTTCTATAAAATATGATTTAGTTGAAAGTCTAAAGTCGAAAGTCTAAAGTCATTGGATTTTATTTTATAAATTTAATAAACAGACTTTTAACTTTAGACTTTTAACTTTGAACTTTCGTCAGTATTGTTCCTCCCAATGGTCGATCTGGATGATCGGCGAGGAAGGATTATATTCAGGGTCGATTACCGGCCGGAAATTTTCCGGTTCATAGTTCAGGATGATGGCGCCGCCACTCGCCGTGACTTTGGCGTCAAATCCCGTCAAACTGCCGTTAATGGTGAAATTCGTGCCTGAACTGGTGATTTCCAAATCAGCCGCGGCGTAAACTAAACCATCAATAACGACGACTCCGCCGGAAGTGGTAATTTCAATATCTTCTTTGGCCAGCAAGCCGCCGCCGTAAGCGGGGCCGGCATTAACCGTTAAAGTTTTACCGGCTAAGGTAATTTTAATGTCTTCTTCGGCCACTAAAACGCCATTGATGGTTAAATTTTTGTCGGTAATTTCCGCCTCGCCGGTCACATAAATAATCCCGTTAAGAGTGGTGTTATCGGGTAAATTTTTAAACTGGGTTTTCGTATAAGTGACGGTCGCCCGATTTTTCCAAGAGTTCGGGTCGGCTGAATTAAAATCAATTTGGAGCATATCTATTGTCGTGGTCGGTGATTCTCGCGTGCTGTTGTTGAGGGTTAGTTTTCCACCCGCTACCACATTAATGACGTTACTGGCGGTGACCGAGCCGTCATTTACCACCACTTCCGCGCCTTGGACTTTAAAAACTTGGTTGGCGTGGAGCCGGCCGCCGTTGGCAACTAAAACAATCCCCGCGCCGGTGAAGACGAAGTTGCCGTTTTGCTGGGAACCGCGTCCGCCGGCGAAAACGCCAAAGTCCCAATCTTGGCCGCTGTAGGTCGCCCGGCTGACGTATGATTTTACCACCCGCTGGGAAACACTGCCGCCAATTTGATAGGTTGAGGTGGCGATAATCCAAGCCTCGGCCGGCACGGTGTTTATCGCCGCGACTTGGTAGCTGGCATTTTCATCATTAAAAATATTATTTCGGTCGATGTCGTTTATGGAACTCAAGATACCGCTCGTAAAGGCCAAGCCGGTGGCGGGGTCGTTTTGGATTTTCCAAAGCATTTCATTAATTCCGGCTTCGGCCAGATAATAAGTTTTAGTAGCCGTTGATTGGCTGGAAGCGATTTTAAACTCGGTCATGGTGAAACTGGTGACATAGGTGGCGATTAAAAGCAAAATAGCCATAATAAGGATGGCGGTAAGGAGAATAAACCCTTTTTGTTTTTTAAATTTACAAATGGTCATAAATTTCTCCCATACACTATCGTATTCATTATCTCCGTCTGTCCGTTTTTAGTCAGATAGAGCTTGATGTTTATCGCGCCGCTGCCCCAAAACTCAATATCAGAAACATATTCGCCGATAACTTTAGTTTCCAAAACTTCATCGGTCGGCGGATTTCCGTATTGATCAGTGTCGTCGTGATGGACATAATCATCGGGAGCATCGGCAAAATGATAGACTACGACTTGCTTTTGCATTTCCGTTCCGTTTAGCAGATATTTTAGATATTTGATTTCAGACACATTGTGTCCGTCTTCAAACAAGATGCCGTTTGGCAGAGCATCGGGGTCAGTATCATCAAGAGGCAGTACCGTGACGACATCCGGAGTTTGGCGGAGTTCGCGGACTAACCGGTCCAAAATCACCCGGCCGTTTTGAGTGAGCTCGGCTTTGACGTCCGTGCGCTGATAGGCGCCTTGGCTCAAATGATAAATACTGAAAATCAAAAGAAAAACCAGCATCGTGACGGCTAAGGCGATGAGGACTTCAAGGAGGGTGAAGCCGTTTTTATTTGATTTAAACTTCATAATAATTAAAGAGGGGGTATAAATTTCATTTCCGGCTCATGATAATCGTCAAGCTCATGTTTTTTTCCGCGTTTAAAGCCGAACTGTACCAATAAACCGTGACGGTGATTTTTTTCATTCCGGTTTCGGTTTCCGAGTGGTTTAAATTACTATCAATATATTCAACCTCGGTTTCTCTTTGATAATAATAAAACGGGTCAGCCGAGGTCTCGGCTAATCGATGTTTGGCTTCAATGTCGCCGATATTTAAATTGTCATAGCCCGATTGGAAAATTTCTTCTATTTTTGCTTGGGCGAGGTTGGCGGCGATGGTGGCTTGCTCGGCTGATTGGCTGACTTTAAGTGAAAGAGGAAAGGCGACGGAAACCGCCAAAATGCCGATAAGCAAAACCGCAACGGCAACCAGCGCTTCAATCAAGCTGAAGCCGAAAAATTTATCATTGAATTTTAACATAGCCGGATGGTTTGATTTCAATCGTGGAAGTGGCGCCGTTTAAATTAATTAAAGTGATTGAGCCGGCTTGCAGGGCGGCTCCCGTCGCGTTGAAACTTGCCGTGTCGTTGGTTAGATTGGAAATATTGTCAATGGAGATTTGGCCATCAAGCGAGGCGTTTTTGATGATTTGGCCAGTAGTGGATTTAACGATGGCATAGCTATTCTGGCTTTTATTAAAATTCACGGAGTAATTTACCTGCTCGGTGACCGACAACTGTTGGGCGTAACGCAAATCGGAAGCCAAGTCCCGAGAGGCGCCTTTCAAATTTAGATTCGGCTGAACGGTTTTAAAGGCGGAAAAGCCGATGAGGGCGAGGATGGCGATAATGGCGAGGACAATGACGATTTCAAGGAGGGTGAAGCCGTTTTTATTTAGTTTAAATTTCATAATAATCAAAGAGAGGCATAAATTTTTAATTTCCAATTTTTAATTTTTAAATAATTTTTAATGATTTAATTTTTAATAACTAAAAAACAGAATTGGCGGTTTTAAAAATTAAAAATTAGAGCATTATTTATAAAATTACAAAATTAAAAATTAGAAATTTACAGATTGTTTAACAAAAAGATGTAATTGATTAATTTTAAAACGCCTCCGTCAAAGAGTAGATTGGCATCATAATCGCCAGAGCGATGACGGCGACAGCAACGCCGATGAGGATCATTAAAATCGGCTCAATGATGGATGGCAGTGAATCCATTGTTTGGAAAACTTCTTCTTCGTAAAAATCGGCGAGGTTATCAAGCACTTCGTCCAAAGCGCCGGTTTCTTCGCCGACGGCGATCATCTGGATGATGACCGGTGGGAAAATCCGCGGATAATTCCGGAAAACGGTTTCGATTTTGACGCCCTTTTTGACTTGGTCCACCGCTTGAAGCATCGCTTCGCGGTAGAGGGAATTGCCGACGATGTGGGCGGTAATGGTCATGCTTTCGGCGATGGCGATGTCGGTTTTGATGAGTGAGCTCAAGCTTCGGGAGATTCTAGCCAGATTTATTTTTTTAATAATCGGGGAAATTATCGGCAGTTTAAGAATGATGGCGTCAAGGGCGCGTTTGCCTTTTTTAGTCCTGATCGTTTTGAAGAGGACGGCGAAAAGGATGATTAAAACGGTGGCGACGAGGAGGCCATTTTGCTGGATGAAGTCGCTCACGCCGATCATAATTCTGGTCGTGAGAGGCAATTCAATGTCAAAATCTTTAAATAAATTAGTGATGTTAGGCAGGACAAAGATCAGCATAAAAGCACTGATGCCGATCATCGCAATAATGATGATCACCGGATAAGTCAACGCGTTTCTCACTTTAAGCGTCAAACTGTGGTCTTTTTTGATCTCTTGGTAAAGCTTATTTAAGACCCCCTCCAAGTTGCCGGACGCTTCGCCCGCTTTGATCATATTGATAAATAATTCGCCGAAATCTTTTTCATAAGGAGACAGTCCTTCACTTAAAGTCTTTCCTTGCTTGATTTTTTCATATAAGTCGCGCAAAATCATCTTTAATTTTTTATTTTTGGTCTGTTCCGCCAGAGTTTTAATGGATTCGGCGAGAGGCACGCCGGTCTTAACCATAATGGAAAGATTCTGCAATAAAAAAATCTTCGCGGTGGCGGAAACGCGCTGTAAATTGATAAAAAACGAATTTGATTTTTTCATGGTAAATTTATTTGTTTATTCCTGCGTCACCCGCAGTACTTCTTCAATCGTCGTGATGCCGTTTTTGGCTTTAATGAAACCGTCTTGAAGGAGAGTAATCATCCCTTTTTCAATGGCGATTTTTTGGAGCTCGTCGCGGGTCGCTTTTTTAATGATCATATCGGCGATTTGCTCGTCGGTTTCCAAAGCTTCGTAGATGCCCAAGCGGCCCTTGTATCCCGTATTGTTGCATTGCTGGCAGCCCTTGCCGCGATAAAAAAGAATGGAGCTGATATTTTGTTTGGCCTCCATCTGTCCCTGTTTGATTAAATTTTTTTCCAGTTTATCCAAATTAAACTGCTTGGCCAGTTCTTCAATGGTTTTTTTATCTAGGTTGTAGCTTTCAATGCAATTTTTACAAATTTTTCTGACTAAGCGCTGGGCGAGCACCAGGGTGACGGTGGAAGCGATGAGAAAAGTCGGGACTTTCATGTCGGTGAGGCGGGGGATGGCGGTGACCGCGTCATTGGTGTGGAGGGTGGACAAGACCAAGTGACCGGTCATCGCGGCGTTAATGGCAATGTCGGCGGTTTCCATGTCGCGGATTTCGCCGACCATGATAATGTTCGGGTCTTGGCGCAAAAACGAACGCAGCCCGGTGGCGAAGTTGAAGCCGATTTTCGGCTGGACTTGGCTTTGGTTGATGCCGGGCATTCGGTATTCAATCGGGTCTTCAATGGTGGAGATGTTGACTTCCGGCTTGTTTAAGACGCCCAAAATGGAATAAAGCGTGGTCGTCTTGCCGGAGCCGGTCGGGCCGGTGACGAGGATAATGCCGTGGGGCTTGGCGATGCTTCTTTTGACGATTTCCAAAACTTTCGGCTGGAACCCCAACTGGTCCAAAGTGAGCTGTTGGGTCTGCTCGGGGAGTAAGCGCAGGACGATTTTTTCGCCGTCAAAAGTGGGAATGATAGAAACGCGAAAAGATACTTGGTATTCGTTGGTTTTGATTTTGAAGCGGCCGTCTTGGGGCAGGCGATGTTCGTCCAGTTTCAGATTGGAAAGGATTTTGATTCTCGCGATGACGCCGGCGTGGGTGTTTTTCGGCAGAGTCATCACATTGCGCAAAATGCCGTCCACGCGATAGCGGATGTTGACTTCTTTTTCCGCCGGCTCAATATGGATATCCGAGGCCTTCTCCAAAATCGCGTATTCCAGGAGCGTGTCCACGATGCGGACAATCGGCAGGTCTTGGGCGAGATTTTTCAATTTTTCCGGCTTTTCGCCGTCCGCGTCCTCGGCTTTTTCTATTTCTTGGAATTCCGCCGAAAGGCCTTTGCGATAAAGCTTCAAGGCCTCGCGGATGCTGTCCGGGCCGGTCAAGTGGAGCTGGATTTCCAGCTGGGTTTTTTTGGCTAAGAAATCAAAAAGCTCTATGTTTGATATGTCCAAAGTGGCGACCATCAGCTCTTTTTCGTTTCGGTCAAAAGCGACGGTGTGATGGGCTTGGGCCGTGATTTCCGGAATGAGATTAAGGATGTCTTTTCTGATGTTTCGATTTTTCAAGTCAATGAAGGGTAGTTTGTAGTATTTGGCGGCGGTTTCATAAAGCAAATCAGGCGAAATTACCTTTTTTTCCACTAAAAAATCTTCCAGCGAGTTTTTCTGCTTTCTGGCTTGATCGGTGAAATCCTTGATTTGTTTTTCGTCCAAAATTTTGTTTTGGACGAGGATTTCTTCTAAATCTTTTTGATTGATCATTTTGTCGCCTTCAAAATAAGATTTCTAATGTTTATTATAACATAAAAAGAGAGAAAAATACAAAAGTGGTAAATAAAAATTCACCCCGTTAAGTAGGCGGCTTCGCCGCCAAAAAATCCTGGAAGGATTTTTTACTTAACGGGGTAAAAAAAACGCCCGGCGGACAGCTTTGTCCGCCGGGTGGGGTGTTATTATTTCTTGGCTAAGTACTCAAGAATTTTTCCTATCGCTTCTTGGGTGGTTGTCTATTGTTTCGAAAGCGATAAGGCGCTTTCAGCGAGAAGGAGTATTGACTTACCGACCTTAATCAAGATATTACACATCAAGAGCAAAACTGCGGCGATTACTATAAATGTGATTGAAATAATCTCCATCATCGTTTATTCCTCCTTTTTCAGTTTCTTGTCTTTTTCCACGAACGATTTGATTGTTCTGTTGAGTTCTCGGACGGCTTCGGCGAGAGTTCTGACTTCAAAGACGAGGACTCGGAAAGCAAGATAGAACACGACAGACATAAACACAAAAAACATCATAAATACATACACTTCTCATCCCTCCTTTTTGGTTGTCAATGTCCTATTCAGTATAAAGTTATAAAGTTTGTAAAGTTAAAAGTCGGAGATGACTCGTTGCCTTACTTTATAAACTTTATAACTTTATTTACCCCGTTAAATAACGTCTTCGGCGCACTTTCGCCTTTAGCGAAGGTATTTAACGGGGTGAACTTTTAAACTTCGCTATATTTCAACTCTTTTTTTCCAATCAATTCCTGTCGATAAATTTCGACAGTCTGTTTGACAATGTCGTCCCAATTGTGGTTTTTGCCGGTGTGGCGCTTGGCCAAAGCCGCTTGTTTCTTGAGCTGATTCGGGTGCTTGACGGCGAAATTAAGCTGGCGAGCCAAGTCGTTCACGTTTTTATTTTTGAATTCCAAAGCCAAACCGTCGGTGGCTTCCTGATTTTCTTCAATATTGCTGATTAAAACCGGTGCGCCGAAAGACATCGCTTCCAAAAGCGCGATTGACAAACCTTCCGCTTCAGATGGTTGGATGAAGAGGTAAGCATTTTTAAACAAAGTTTCCAAATCAAGGCCGGATTTTTGGCCGGTGAAAATAATGTCGGGATTGCCGGCGGCAAGTTCTTTAAGCCGGCTGACATAATTATTAGTGTTGGCGCCGTCGCCGACAATGACCAGTTTTTTTCCGCCACAGGCGGATCCGCCTCTGGCGGAGATTTTTTGGTACGCCTTAATCAAAGTATGAATACCTTTATGTTGGATTAGGCGGGAGACAACCAAAAAATAATTATTTTTGGTTAAATTATATTTTTTTAAGGTTTGATTTTTTATATTTTTATATTCTTGTATTTTTATATTTTTAATATCCACACCGTTGGGAATGTAGCTGGTCTCCTTATCAAAACGATAGCGGCAGTATTTTTTAAGCGTCTGGGAGACGACAATGGTTTCGTGAGGAAAACGGCAAGCCGCCCATTCGCCAAGCCCAAGCATCAGCCGGGCGAAAGCGCCCCATTTTTGGTGCTGGCGGTCAATGCAGTGAAAGGTGACAATCACTTTGGCGCGCGGTTTGAAAACGCGCGGAATGAACGAGAGCAAAGCCGGACCAACGCCGTGATAATGAATAACGTCATAATCTTGGAATAATGAATGAAGGGAAGAAATAAAGGTGTGAGTAATCGCGTCAAGATGCTTGGTTTTAATGGAGGGCAAATTGACAATTTTAACGCCTTGATATTTAGTTTGGTGATTTTTAGTGTAGGCAGGCCGCGAATAAACGGTGATATCAAAGCCGGCTTTAGCCAATCGGAGGCTAAGCTCTTCAACGTGTTTTTCGATTCCGCCTTGGTGGGCGGGAATGCCTTTTTGTCCAATAAACGCGATTTTCATAGTTTTTTAGCCCATTTTTGGGTTGTTTTTTTAATGTTTTATCTTAGCATTTTTAAAAAATTTTGTCAATGGCGATTTTTTGATTTTAAATATCTAATGTTGAATAATAGAATTTTGAATTATAAAATATAGGCAAATTTTTTGTTGTTATATTTTTATATTCTTGTATTTTTATATTTTTAAATAAAAATAGGGCAGAGGAGAAGCTTGCTTTCAAGCGTTCTCGCTCTGCCCATATTTGTTCAATTGGTACTTAGTTTTCTCGTCCGCCTTATCGCGAACAAAGCGGCCGCGATTATCGCGATGGTTAGCCACCAAACATTGCCCCACGGCAATGGCTGGGCCGGCAATTGAAGCTGCCAGAAACCATTGACGAGTTGGAGTTCGCCGCCCTCAAAAAATGGCGGTAAGGCCTCCAAGACGCCGCGGCAGTTTGCCATCGAGAAATAATGCACTTCTCGGTTTTGGTCAATGGCAAATAATTTCATTTGCATCGCCGGTCGGCCGAAGCTCGGGATCTGAATGGTCATTGGCCAGCCAGTGATAACCACTTCCTGTGAAGAATGGACTTGCCTTTCACTTAATGACGCGTCGTCCCAGACCACATAACTGGCGCCGAGACGTTTGATTTGCGAGACATCGGAAATGCCCGGGATTACATCTTCGATATCGCCCGTGATGTTTATGGCGATGAGCAGATTGGTATCCTCGCCGTGCGTGATATTGATTTCGCCTCGGCCCGGCGGTTCGGTGACCGTCAAAATGGCGGCGTTTGAAGTCGCGCTGCCCGCCAAATTGCTGACAATACAAGTGTAGCTTCCGGCATCGGCATTAGCCACCGAAGCGATGACAAGATCGGGTGAATTCGCGCCGACATTGGCCCCGTCTTTTTTCCATTGGTAGACGAGAGGTAATGTGCCGGTCGCGACAACGGAAAATGTTACGCTTGCTCCTTGAGCGACTATTTGCGAAACCGGATGAGTCGTAATGGTCGGCTTCACGATCGGGGTGATGCCTGACAAACTGAATTCGTATTCGCCAAAGTCGTTTAGATTGATGGGGTTGCCGTGCAGATAAGCGACCAGCTTAGCCGGGCCATCTGGGTCGGTGTTGAAGAAATAATTCTGGCCGCCGATTACCGCGTGAGGCACGGTTCTGGCGGTTAAGGAATTGTTGACGGTGAAGCTGACATTGGCCCCGCTCCAATTTTTTCCTTGGCCGTCGAGAATAACCTGCCAATTGTTTGGCGCCGCGTCGTCAAAACAGCCCCACGGCGCCGTTTCAAACATAAAGAGCGTGCCGATTTTTTGGACATCATTCCAAGTCAGCGCTGGCGTCGGTGGAACCGCCAAAAGCGATTCCAGCGAAACGCCTTCGGCGTCAAGTTGCTGTAAAATCTTCAAGCTCGCGGAGCCGTCGTCAATCACCCAGTAGTCAATTCTGGCCGACCAAGCGGCGCCGGAATATATCGCCAAGACTAACGCCAACAAAACTGCCTTTTTCATTGTCTTTCCTCCTTTTTCCTCTAATTGTTAAGTTTCTTAAACAAAAACCCATTTTTTGTTTAACGGGTTATTGTATAGGATATTATGATTTTTGTCAAGTTTAGAAAAAGCCAGCCAATTCTTTGGCTGGCTTGATTTCAAACCGGATTATTGGCATGTTTCCGACCATGCTTGGGGACTTTTTCCAATTGAGGGGTCTGCCCCCTCTTAATAAACCACCTAATCACGTCGTACGTTGAGGTTCGTGTTTCGGTATGGTCACTTTTTTCCATTGAAGGTTTAAAGATTAAGCGCTTAACCTTAAACCCACCCCAGGACGCCTCAGTTCCTACGCCGTCACCGATTCCCGGCGTTCGGCAATAATCCGATTGAAACTGACATTATTTAACAGCAGATAATTATTTTTGTCAATAATTTTGTTTTTATGTTTTTATATTCTTTACCCCGTTAAGTAGGCGGCTTCGCCGCCAAAAAATCCTGAAAGGATTTTTTACTTAACGGGGTGAATTTTTAACAAAAAAAGAGGGCAGTGTGAATCTGATTCACACTGCCCGAAGTGGAGAAGAGAGCACCCTCGCGTCTCGAACTCCGCGCTTAATGTGTGTAGTCGTAGTTGTCGCCGTCGTCTTTTGTCATAACGACGCCGTTTAAGGTGCCAACGACCACGCTTGTGTTTATAAAGTACCTGTTACCGCCAATAACTACATAGGGGACGCAACGCGCGTCCGTGTTGGCGAAGTTGATGCTTCCGCCGCCACCGCTGCCGGTAAGGGTAATGGTGGTGGAGAAATTCTCTCGGCTTATTGTCGCCGGATGGTCCTCATAGACCGGCGGACCGACCCAGAAAGCCACGCCGACCGCGGCAACGTCATCGTAATCTGCCCAGCTCGGAAGATTGGAAGCCGGAGCGATAAGGTCGGCAAGCGGCCGATTGTCTGTCCAGATATCAAAGGTCATTGTCGATGACCCGGAAGAATGGACAAACTCGGCTCTGGGCTCGCCGAAATTGGCCGGGTTCACGGTTAGCGTCGCCACGTTTGAAATCACTTCTCCGAAAGGATTGGTGACTTTGACGCGGTAGTCGCCGGCGTCGCCTGCGGCGTCGCCTGTTGTCACCGAACTGATAGTGTAGATTGGAGACGCGCCGTCGAACACACTTACCCAGTCGCTCAAGATTCGCTTCTGCCATTGGTATGACAGAGGCGACGATCCTGAAGCCGATACCGAGAATGTCGCCGATTGGCCGACATTTCTCGTAATCGACTGCGGTTGGGAAGTAATAGTGGGTGCTGTTCCCGATGGTATTTCCACAAACACCGCCCGCACGAAGCGATTGGCATTCATGGTAATTGTCACCGGGTTGGCGGTGCTGGAGGTGTCGCCTTCCCAGTGGTCGAATTGCCAGCCATCATCAGGATCAGCGGTTACGGTCACTTCAGTGCCAGCATCATAGACGCCGGCAACATCGTTAACTATGCCTTCCCCGACCACTGAAATGGTCAAGGTAAACTGTTGGATTGGCTGTGCCAGCGGAACTTCCCAATAGCCAAGCGGTCCTTGCGAATCAATGGCTTGTGGCAGAGGCGAACCGTTCAGCAACGCCGTTCCCGGGTCCATGAACGTATCGTTCAGACCCATGCGAACAGCTGGCACATAGAGCCAGTAGCGTCCGTCGGAGTAATCCGCATTGGGCGTGTCGCAGCTAAACGCCGCAAAGGTTATGTGGAGTCCAACCGTTCCAGCCGGAATGAAGTTTTCCAGGTTGAAGACGATTGGAAGCGCTTCACCTTCAAACTCATGACCGGCGGGATTGCGGATAACCGGTTGCGTGCCTACTAGATTCACCAGATCAGCACCGCCATCCGCGCGCACTGCCCAGACAACCGGGGTAATGCCGCAAACGTTTTCATTCGGCATGGCGATGAAGAGTTCGGTGAAGCAGGTTCCATGGGGGCCGAAGTAGACGCTTTGCTCGGTTTCGTTGATGACGAACCGAACGCTCGCATTGTCTTGCTCGTGGCACCCTATCAGTTCTCCTTCGCCTTCTCCTTCTCCTTCTCCTTCTCCTTCGCCTTCGCCTTCTCCTTCTCCTTCTCCTTCTCCTTCTCCTTCGCCTCCATTGTCTTGGCCGCAATCGGTCAGAAAGCTGTTCGGGTTGAAGGGATCGGTGCCATTTTCTTGCTCACTGATATTCGAACAGCCGTCGCCATCCGTATCAATAAGGACGAGGAAGGTGAACTTAATGGTCTTTGTTTCCTCGGCGACAAATTCAACCGTCACAAAAATCCGATCATGGTTTTCGGACGGCGCGATTTCCAGCCACTTATCGCCGGAGATCGCCGTTTTTGCCGTTTCTGATTCAACAACTTCATTCGCCTCCTTCATCCACCCGCAATTTGGAAATGGGTAAGGATAGAGACCCACTCCATTCGGGTAATACGGCCAGGGATAGTACCAACCCGGATAGCAAACCGGGTGCAGTAAATTGGCGATGACAATAATCGGATTAAAGATAACATCATCATCGTTTCCGTCGTTGCCGTCATTGGTGTAAAGGTAAGTAAATGTTTCACCGCCCCAATTACCGGGTGATGATTCGTACTTAACCTCGGCGGATTTCCACTCCACATTGACTTGCTCTTGGCCGTTTAGAGCGCTGATTTGCACCCAGAGTTCTTGTCCGACCGGTGTGATTAGGAATTGGCTCCACTCGTTTAGGGAGAAAACTTGGTCGCCCAGAGAGCCGTTAACGCTCATTCGAAGAAATGAGTCGTTAATGAATTCCGCGGGCGGTGGCGCGGGCGGACACCCACTCAATAATACCGCCAAGAATACTGCTGTCGTCAATACTGCGAGCACCAAAACTTCCTTTTTCATCTTTCAATCCTCCTTTTTTTGCACTCCTGCGCTACTTCCTTCAAATCAATTGAGTCGTTGGGAACACCCCATAGACCCACTTTTTCCTACTTATTCCTTCTGTTATTTTTTTATTCTCAAATTGTAAGGGACTTTTTGTGTAAAACTGCGCTAAGCAGCTCAACACCGTATATTATCAAAATTGATAATTTTTGTCAATAACGGCGTAACTGGTAACTGGTAATTGGTAATTTAGATTTTTTTATTCCTTAATTAAAATCAACCCATCTTGCGCTTTTAAAGTAACAATTTTAGCCGATTCCGCGTTATTTGTCTCCATATCTTGACTGCCGTAAAGTCGGCGATATCCGCCCTCGATTTTCACGGTTTGCGGCCGGTCGGTGGAATTAACCAATACCTTACCAGATTCAAAATTTCTTTGCCAGACCCCGGCTTTTATTTTTTTATTTTTTGCGTCAAGCAAATTTATCGGTCCTGATTTCGGCTCGCCCAAGTCAAGGTCGTATTCATCATACCACCAGAAATCTTCGCGGAGCGCCGGGCCATAATTGAAGGTATAAAAGCCGTCGCCTAAAAGCGCGCTCGCGAGGCCGAAGCGCATTTTTTGATAATTTTCGTCGTTGCCGGAATTTCGGGAATCGGAATTGACAATATTTACTCTGGGATTATAGCCGGTAGAATTATTTTTCAGGTAGTTTGTCATCGAGCCGACCCAGCCGTTTTCGTATATCTCGGGAAAATTTTCCAGCATCCGGCCGTTTGTCCACGGTTGGTATTCACCGACGCCGTTGCCAACGATTAAATATCGGTCGCCCAACCGCACTCGGAGTTTCTGGAAAAAATCCCGATGGCTTTCTTGCCAAAGTTGATTGATTTTTTCTTCACTATCCGGCTGGCCGTCGCCGTCAATATCGATTTTTCTATCCACCCAAGAGATGTCCTGCCAGATATTATCCAGCAGCAAACCGTCCCATAAGCCGGTGGCGAGGATTTTCTGGTCATAAAAATCAACGAGATAATCACCGTAAGTTTTACTTTGATTATCTTTAGTATACAAGTTCATTGAGATGTTGCCTGGCCACCAAGAGACACTGTTGCCCTCGTAAGTTCTAAGCAGCCAATTATATTTCACGCCCGAAATCAAATCGTGCCAGAGGCCGACGCCGGACGGCTCAACTTCGCTAAGCCGCGCCGCTGGAATTTCATTTGAGGAAGCGTAGGCCAAAATAATAATTTGCGGATTCAGTTTTCTGATGGATTTGATATTTTCGGCGCTGGTGATTTGGGCGTTCATATCCAAAGCGATTAGATCATACCGAGCAAGTTTTTCCGCTTCGTCTTTGGTGATCGGCGTTTTCCAATACAAATTGGCGATTCGCGGATATTTGATTTCTTCAAGTCCCGAGACCGCGCCTCTTTGGGGCAATTGGACGGTTGGTTTTTTAGTTGTTTGCCAGATGGAGACCCCGGCTAAGATGATAATTAAAATTGCGACCGTGATGGCCAACGCTTTTTCGCCCTTAAACGGTTTTGGCGGCAATGGTGAAACAAGATAAGGATGGCGCTTGAGACAAGCGGGAAAAATCGGGCCGGGCTTGGCGGCCTTTATTCTCTTAGCTGATAATTTTTTGTAAAATTTGATTATTTTTTGATAATGTTTGGCCGGTGAATATTTTGAAATTTCTTTTTTGGCGTTTTTTCCCATCGTTTTGGCTGGTTTTGGATTTTGGAGCAAATATTCAATCGCTTTTTTAAGCGCTAAAATATCGCCCGGTTTAACTAGCATGCCGGTTTTTTGGTGTTTAACCAATTCGCTAAAAGCGCCGGCGCGCGAAGCAATGACCGGCTTTCCCGCGGCATAACTTTCAATGACGCCCAAGCCGAAAGTTTCATGAACCAGGGAAGGAAAAACGGTGAATTTTGCGCCTTTGATTACCCGCGCCAATTTTGTTTTATCGACCGCGCCCAGAAATTCCACTTTTTTATCCAATCCTAATTGTTTCGCCAAAATTATAAGCTGGTTTTCTTGCGGACCAGAGCCGGCGATTTTCAATCTTGCCGTTTTATTCTTTATCTGACTGTAAGCCCTGATTAAAATTTCCGCTCCCTTACTTTCGTCCAATCGACCGAAAAAAAGGATATAATTCTCTTTCGTTTTTTGAGTTTTGCCGTTTTTCAAATCAACGGGGTGAGGAATGATTTCAATTTTATTTTTATCAAAGCCCGCCAGAATTAATTGTTTTTTTACGAATTGAGACGGCGCGATGAATAAGTCAATGTTTTTTTGATAAATTTTCAATGTTTTATGAAAGTTAAATTCCAATCTTAAAAGCCAGTCAGTTAATCGGGAATTTTTTGCTTTAACACGTTTCTCGTCCGCGCGCAAAGTGTAATCATGGCGGACCAATTTGAAATCATGGACGGTCATTACGATCGGAATACCCGCTTCTTTAATTATTGGTAAGATGGAAGGTGAAATTTGGTGATAGATATTGTGGATATGGACCAAGTCCGGCTTTTCTTGATTTATTAGTTTCTTAATTTTTCTTTTGGCGCAAAAAGACCAAAAAATACGGCCGATTTTGAAAATATTTTTAAAATGAAATTTATCCAGATTGATTTCGGAAATGAAGTATTTTTTCTGATTGTTTTCCAAATTATTTCGGTTTTTTTGGGAAAAGAAAATCACCTCGTGGCCGTGTTGAACTAGGAGTTTTGTCAGGGCGAAGAGGTATGACTCGGCGCCGCCTCTTGGATATAAGAATTTATTTATCTGTAATACTTTCATGAATAATTTTTAATTTTGTAATTTTTAATTTTTAAATAATGCTCTAATTTTTAATTTCTGAACGCTTGTTTTCTAATGAAACCGAATAGATTAAATCATTAAAAATTATTTATAAAATTCAAAAATTAAAAATTTACTATTCAATTATATTTTGATCATTTTTATTAATAATATAACTCGTTCTAAGCAGTCCCAAGAGTATCCACAAAAAGATGCCGGTCAAATTCGTCTCTAAATACGGCTGGAAAAAACTGGCGGTTAAAAACAAGAAGACGCCGGCGAAAATCCCCAGATAATAAGGCGCCAATTCTTTATTGCTATAGATATTTCTAAAACCGGAAAAAATCACCGCGCCGATTGCCAAAACAAAAGCGGTGAAGCCGGCGATTCCCATTTGAACGGTTATGGCCAGAGGCGAGTTGTGTAAATTTCTGACTTCTTCAAATTTTTTCCAAGTTCCTATCTCCAGAGGGATTTGGCGGCCAAAGCCGACGCCCCAAAGAGGATTTTGAATCCAAGCATTTTTGGCTGAATACCACAGAGCGATTCGCCAGTTGGCGCTTTGATCCTCACTCCCGGAAGTAAAGGAAGCCGCTCTCTCCGTGATACCGCTTAGCATGGTGATCGCTGGATTAGTGGTATTTTGCCAAGAAATAAAATTTGTCGCGAGAAAAAAAATCAAGACCAAAATGGAAGCGGCGACCAGAATGTTTTTGCCGGTGAACGGCAAAAATTTAGTTTTATTTTCTTTTTTCATTGTCAGAAAAAGAATAAAAATGCCGAAAAACAGAGCCAGCCATAAGTGGCGCATCAAAGAGCCAATGACGCCGAAAATCCAAATCCAGAGTATTAAACCGGCGAAAAAGTTGCTGCGGCAGCGAGAGAAAGAGACGAGGCCAAGACCGATTAAAACGGCGAGAGAGAGATAAAAGCCGTGCGTGCCCGCCAAGAGACGCGCGCCTTGAGTGGACAGGGGAGTGAATTCGGTCCATAAACCATTACCTCTAAAAACGCCGATGACGATAAAAGCAATCAAGATGATGCCAGCCAAGAGGATTAAATGGACGGTTTTTTTAAATTTTGATTTATCGGAAATGGAGTAAATCGTTAAGAAATACAGAAGGGGATAAAAGCCATAATTTTTAAGCGAGCTGAAAGCGGTCGCGAAATCGGCGTTTAAGTCAAAAAGGCTTCTAATAAAATAAGCCGAGACAATTAAAATAAAAAGCGCCATCAATTTTTCCGGCCAGCCCCAAATCAAATTCATTTTTTTATGGCCAAGGGCGACGCCGACGATAAGAGCGATAATTGAAAAAATAATTATCACATCCAGAGGATAAATCTTGTAAATATCGCCGCCGGCGATGAGCGGCTTTAAGGTAAAGAATCTTTCAAAAATCATCGTTAAGAAGATGATCAATCCCAAGCCGATGTCGGCTTTGAAAGCGATCAGGGTAAAGGCCAAGAGACAAAAGACGGTAAAAATCAGAGGAGAAAAATCAAAAAAGACAGACCAAACAAAAAAAGCGCCCAAGACAACATAGGCGATGACTTCGTAGATTTTACCATAACCTGATTTGGCGTTTTTTTCCTCCCCCATATGTTTTTATTACCAGTTATAAATCTGGTTATCATCTTTCTTTTCTTGATTACTTTGATTCTCCGTTTTAGTTTCCGCCACTGGATGAAATTCTATCGTTTCGTCTCCGATACCCAGATCATTTTTTCTTTTATTGGTGAAATCAAAAAGTTTTTGTTCTGGAAAAATAAATATGAAAGTGAAACCGATGATTAATCCAGCTGCCAAACCGATAAGCGTGTTTATGGCGAAGTCGGGTTGGCTGGGTTTTTGCGGAAAGTTCGGCGTTTCAATGACGCGGATTGAAACTTTGTCGCCGGAACCGTGATAGTTGGCGTTTTTATTGATCAGGACGAAAGTGATCGCTTGGGCGAATTTTTCCGCTTGGTTTTGGTCACGGCTCAAAACTTCAATAATAATAATGCCTTTATTTTCTTGATTTTTTACCTTGACCATTTTTTTCCAATTGGCCAATCTCTTTTCTTGGCTCGAACCCAGATTATCTTTCAGGTCAAAATTGGTTTTTAGGACATTATCAATAAAAGAAGAAGAATAAACGACTTCACTCAAAATGCCGGCCAGATAGTTGGCGGTTTGCGAAGCGGCGTAAGCGTCGATGTTTTCCTGGCTGTAAACCACCAAGAGTTTGGCCGAAGACTTGTATTTTGACGTTTGCAAAAAGCTGAAAACTAAGCTCAAAATCAGCGCTAAGATGGTGATAATAGCGATAGTTTTCAGATTTTTAGCCTTAAAGATGTTTTCTGAATTCATAAATTTTGTTTAATTTTAGCTAAATTATATCGGATTATTAAAATTTATTTTTAACATTTAAATTTATCATTTTTTTTGCTTTATGTCAAATTCGGCAAATTAGCATATTTTAAATAATCGGTTAGACATAAATGAATAAAATGTTTATAATAAAAGAATAATATTATGCTTTTCTTTAATTTCCGCGAAGCGGTGATAACCAGCCCGGCCAAAAGGGACAAGCTGATTTTGGCCAATCTTTTTTTCTCTCTCCTGGTCAATGCCGGTATTTGGGCGGCATTGATTTTTAATTTTCTAACGGTCAATGAATATATTATTTTGCGTTTCAATATTTATTTCGGCATCTCGTCTTTAGGACCGTGGTTTTTTATTTTGGTCATTCCGCTGATTCAACTGTTGGTAATAGTCGCGAATAATCTTTTCTCTTTTCATCTTTATTTGAAGGAGCGGATTCTAAGTTATTTTTTGAGTTTCGCCGCCAGCTTTTTCAGTTTGATTATTTTAGCCGCCGTGGCGCTTATAATCTACGAAAATTGGTAATTATAAAAATACAAGAATATAAAAACATAGAAATAATTTTATTTTTATATTTTTAAGTTTTTATATTTTTAAAATATGACCATTGACTTTTTTGTCATTAAAATTTTTTTTCTCACTTTTTTGTCATTCATCGTGGCGATTGGATTCACCCCGCTCCTCACTTATTTTTTATACAAATATAAATTGGGCAAACAGATTCGGACTTCAGAGCAAGCGCCGATTTACTCCCAGATGCATCAAAAAAAATCCGGCACCCCGACCATGGGCGGCGTGCTGGTTTGGGTGACGACTCTGGTTTTCGCGGTGGTGTTTTATGTTTTGGGGCGATATTTTGACGGCGCGTTCGGCAGTTTGGATTTTTTGAGCCGGTCGCAGACTTGGTTGCCTTTGGGCGCTTTGGTGGCGACGGCGCTCGTCGGACTCGTGGACGATTATTTGAATATCAGAAAAATCGGCAAATACGGAGGTGGTTTGTCGGTGCGGCATCGGCTAATTATTTACGCCCTGATCGCGTTGGTCGTCGCCTGGTGGTTTTATTTTAAATTGGATTGGGATTTTGTCCGCATTCCATTCTTGGCGACTTTCAATATCGGTTGGTGGTTCATTCCGGTGGTGATTTTTGTGGTGGTTTCCACCGCTTTTTCCGTCAACGAAATAGACGGATTGGACGGTTTGGCGGGCGGGACGCTACTGGCGGCGTTTCTCTCTTTCGGCGCGATTGCTTTTGTCCAAGGCCGATATGATTTGGCGGCTTTTTGCGGCGTGATTGTCGGCGCGCTTTTGGCTTTTCTTTGGTTTAATATCCCGCCGGCCAGATTTTTTATGGGCGATACCGGCGCGATGTCTTTGGGCGTCACTTTGGCGATTATCGCGCTCCTCACCAACACGGTTTTGCTCCTGCCGATAATCGGACTCTTATTCGTAGTGGAGTCGGTTTCTGTTTTGATTCAGGTCGCTTCCAAGAAACTTCGCCAGGGTAAGAAAATTTTTCTCTCTACGCCCATCCACCATCACTTTGAGGCCAAGGGCTGGCCCGAAGCTAAAGTCGTAATGCGGTTTTGGGTTATTTCGGCGATGATGTCGGTAATCGGACTGGTGATATTTTTATTGGATAGGGCGGGGTGGCGGTAAATAAGTTAAAAGTTAAAAGTTCAAAGTTGAAAGTCATTTTTATTTTATATGCAAGATTCAATCTACGATAAAAACGAGAGCTATGGTCATGAAATTGAATCGGTTTTTGCCAAAAATAGGATAAAGAAAACAAAGAAAATAATTGAGCGAATAATACAGAAAAATAAAATTAAGAATTGTTTAGATGTCGGCACCGGTACTGGTTATTTTTTAGATTTTGTAAAGAGAGTTAATAAAAAAATTGATTGTTTTGGCATTGATATTTCAGTAAAAGCTATCATCTTAGCAAAAAACAATTATCGGAATATAAATTTTAGCCAAGACGATATCATATCTTTTACTGGGAGGGGGGGTAAAAAAGTTTGATTTAATTTTATCTTTGGAAAATATCGAGCATATTTATAATTTAGATAAATATTTAGATGCTGTGGTGAAGTTGCTGGATAAAAATGGTATTCTGATTATTTCCACGCCTAATTTGAACAGTTGGTTAAATCGTTTTTTAATTCTATTCGGTAAAATTCCTTACTTTCAGGAATATTTTTTTTATGATAATGTGCCGATTTTTTCTATCGGCAAGAGGGATTTCCTGTCTCGTTCTTCAACGCCATCCGGTCATATAAGAATTTTAAATCGCCATGTTTTGGATTTTATCGCCAAAAAATATGATTTGAAGATATTAAAAAAATCTGGAGCCGGTTTATATGCTCACAAGAAAATACTCGGCACTATTGATCGATTTTTTTCTCTGTTTCCCTCTTTGGCGAGCTGTATCATTTATATTTACAGGAAAAAGTAAAAATGAAAATTAAAGCCAATAATTACGCGTTTATTGACAGTCAGAATGTCAATCTGGCTATCCGCGAGCAGGGTTGGATTTTGGATTGGCTAAAATTCAGGCGGTATTTATCTGATCGTTTTTCGGTAAAGAAAGCTTTTATATTTATTGGTTACATGGCTGGTAATGAGTCGTTATATAAAACTTTGCAGAATTACGGCTATATTATTATATTTAAGCCAGTTTTATTTTTGCCCAATAATGAAGTAAAAGGCAATGTCGACGCTGAATTGGTTTTACATACAATGATTGAATATCCAAATTATAATAAAGCCGTTGTTGTTACCGGTGACGGCGATTTTCATTGCCTGATAGAATATTTAGAATTAAAAAATAAAATAGAAAGGTTGATAATTCCCAATAAGTTTAAATATTCTTCACTTTTAAGAAAATTTTCTCATCTAATTGCATTTTTAAACAATACGAAAGATAAATTGTCTTTTAGCAAATAAAAAAAGAGGCATAACCGCAGGACGAAACCTTTTGGGTAGCCTCTCATCGTGATGTTATCATTATATGTTATTTATTTACCCTTGTCAAGTCGATGGATTTTAAGAATAAAAATCTAAAATAATGCCGGTTAAAGCCACAGTTTTTAAATTTGTTTCTTTCCACGCGGATCTCCCAAAAAGGAGGTTGGTTTTTAATTATGAAATAAAATTCAAATCCGGGAAGATTGAAAAATTCAGCGAAGAGATTGTTTTTCCCGCGGGTTGCGATTTTAAAAAAATGCCCAAAGAACTGCTGAATAATTTTTTAATCGATTTGCATTTGGTTTTGGGAATCAGCTACTACAAGCTTTACGCGCCAAAAAGATTTGAGTTTCCGTATCATCTATCGGCCGGCCAGGCAAATTTTTTTAATATTTTATATCGCAAGGGCTTGGGTGAATTCTGCTATCGCAATAAAATAAAATTCAAAGACATTGCTAGATTCAAAAGCGCTGGCGGTCAAACCACGAGAAAAGTTTATGATTTACCCTTAAAAGAATCGTGTTTAGTCGGGGTGGGCGGCGGCAAAGATTCAATCGTCGCCATCGAACTCTTGAAAAAAGAAAATTTGCCCATTAATGCGTATTTACTTGAAACGGAAAAAGATTTTCCGGTGGCGAGAAATGTCACTTTGACGGCCGGTATTCCGGCGGCGCCGGTCAAGAGAAAATTGGATCCGAAAATTTTCTCCTCTTGGCCTGATTCATACAACGGCCATATTCCCATTTCAGCGATTATCGCTTTTATCGGTTCGCTTGCGGCAATAAGCTCGAATAATAAATATTTTGCCGTGGCCAACGAACACAGCAGCAATTTTGGAAATATCAAATATGACGGCGAAACCATTAATCACCAATGGAGCAAATCCGAAGAGTTTGAAGAAATGTTTGTCGATTATTTGAAGGAAAATTTGACTCCGAGTTTGAAATACTTCTCACTCATCAGGCCTTATTATGAAATCAGGGTGACAGAAATGTTTTCGAAAATGGAAAAATATTTTCCGGTTTTCACTTCTTGCAACCGCAGCTTTAAAGTCCACCTGGCGCGATCGTCGAAATTGTGGTGCGGAGAATGCCCGAAATGCGCTTTTATGTTTGTGATGCTCGCCGCAACATTGCCGAAGAAAAAGGTGGTTGGGATTTTCGACCAGAATTTGCTTGACGACAATAAGCTTCTTCCGCTTTTTGAAGATCTTTTGGGTTTGGGGAAAATGAAGCCGTTTGATTGCGTGGGGACATTTGAAGAAATGCGCGTCGCTTTCAAGAGGTCATCAGATAAATTCGCCGATTCATTCATCGTCAAAAAATTATCAGCCAAAATAAAGGCGGACGAGAAAAAGCAGAAAAAGGTTTTTAGGTATAACGAGGCATTGAATCTGCCGGAAAGATTCAAATTCGCGGGCGTGGAAAAAGCTTTGATCATGGGCTATGCCCGGGAGGGGAAAGTCAATGAAAAATTCCTGAAAAAATATTATCCGGAAATAAAAATTGGCATCGCCGATGAGAGTAGAGATAAAAATTATTTAAATAAGCAAAAAGATTATGAAATAGCGGTCAAAACCGCGGGCATGCCTAAGCGGTTAGTTGAAATCCCCTATACGACTGGTACCAATATTCTATTGTCCAGGATAAAGAACAGGGTTATCGGTGTCACCGGCAGTAAGGGCAAGAGCACGACTGCCGCTTTGATTTATGATATCCTTAAAAAGGGAGGGCTTAAAGCTAAATTTTTGGGCAATATCGGCCGGCCGATGCTTGAATATTTTTTTAAAAAAAACGATTCCGAGGAAATTTTAATAGTTGAACTGTCCAGCTACCAATTGGAAGATATAAAATTTTCACCCAATGTCGCGGTGGTGACCAATCTTTTTCCGGAACATCTTGATTATCACGGCGGGTTAAACAATTATTATCAGGCCAAGAAAAATATTATTATTCATCAGTCCAAATCCGATTATTTTATCTACAACAAAAAAGTCGAAGAACTAAGAAAGTGGGCCAAAGAATCGCGAGGCAAGGCGATTCCATTCGGCCGTGAGGCAAAACTCAAAATTTTCGATTCACCGCTTCTGGGGAAACATAACCAAGAAAATGTGATGGCGGCGATAGCGGTGGCCAAGATATTTAAAATTTCCGATTTGAGGATAAGATCGGCGATCAAGAATTTCAAGCCCCTGCCTCATCGCTTGGAATTTATCGGCGAGTACCGGGGAATAAAATTCTATGATGATGCCATATCCACCACGCCGGAATCGACACTTTCGGCCTTATCGGCACTTGGCCGTGTAGGCACGATTTTTTTGGGCGGGACAGACAGGGGATATGATTTTTCCCGATTGGAAAAGGAAATCAGAAGATTGAAAATAAAGAATATTGTTTTATTTCCCGAAACAGGGAAAAGAATGTTTAAAGACAGAAAAGGATTGAATGTCCTTTCGACCGATAAGATGAAAAAAGCGGTTGAGTTCGCTTATAGGTATACCCCCCAGGGGTATGTCGCCCTGCTTTCCACCGCTTCGCCGAGCTACAGCTTGTGGAAGAATTTTGAAGAAAAGGGTGATCAATTTAGAAAAATAGTCAATAAATTAGGATAAAAAAAATGGCGGACAGATTATCTCTGCCCGCCGGAATAGAATGTCGACAATCAGTCGTACGAGGTTTAACTTATGTCGACGCCTTGGCCGATTTCTGTGTGATTTCGGCGACTGCCTTCTCCTTACATCTCTTATAGCGTGCTCTTTCTGCCATTATTTTACCCTCCATCTTCTTGTTTTGCCTGCGCTACGCTTCCAGTGGCCACTGAAAGAACTACTGATGTGATTTAAATGTAGCACATAAAATAAGTAAAGTAAATAGCTTATTATGGATAACTTTTTATGAAACTAAACCTAAAATCCATCTTTAAAAATCCCTTCCGTTCGCGCCCGAGCGAACAGCCGGATTGGTATTTGGTCGGCGCTGTCGGTTTTTTGGTTTTATTCGGCTTGGTGATGCTCTCCTCGGCGGGCACGGCTCTCGGCTGGCAGAAATTCCACGACAGTTATTGGTACGTGAAGCACCAAATTATTTTCGGTTTTCTGCCCGGCGTTTTGCTTTTCTTTTTCTTTTCGCGATTTGATTACCATCGGTTGAAATCTTTGGCCGTGCCGTTTTTAATCGGCTCCATCGCGCTTTTAGTTTTGGTCTTCATTCCCGGCGTTGGCGCCAAGTGGGGGACATCGCAAAGCTGGATTAATGTTTTCGGTTTTTCGCTTCAGCCGTCGGAAATCGTCAAATTGTCTTTCTTGATTTATTTGGCTTCCTGGCTGGCCAATCGAGGCGAGCATCACCTGAAGGATTTGCATTCCGGTTTCATTCCTTTTATTTTCGTTTTAGCGATCATCACTTTGCTTTTGATTTTTCAGCCGGATACCGGCACGATGATTATCATTGTCGTCACTTCGCTCGCGGTTTATTTTGTCGCCGGCGGCCGCCTGCTCCATTTGTCGTGGCTGACGGTTTTTGGTTTGGGCGGATTGGCCCTCCTCGTCAAGTTGTCGCCCTATCGGGCAAAAAGGCTGACCACCTTTCTTCATCCCGAGCTTGACCCGCAAGGTATCGGCTATCACATCAATCAGGCGCTTTTGGCCGTGGGTTCGGGCGGCTTCTGGGGCAAGGGTTTCGGCCATAGTCGTCAGAAATTCGCTTATCTGCCGCAGGCCTATTCGGATTCAATTTTTGCCATTATTGCCGAAGAACTGGGATTTTTATTTTCAATTTTTGTCGTTTTGGTTTTTCTGTTTTTATTTTTCCGCGGTTTGAAACTCATAAAAAATTGCCGCGACCAATTCGGCCGGATGTTGGTTATTGGCATCATCACTTGGTTTTTATTTCAGGCCTTTTTAAATATCGGCGGCGTGATCGGCATTTTGCCGATGACTGGCGTGCCGTTGCCGTTTATTTCTTACGGCGGCACGGCCTTGATGACCTGCTTGGCGGCGGCGGGAATCCTTGTTAACATATCCAAACAAGCATGAAAATATTATTTGCCGGCGGCGGAACAATGGGCTCGGTGAGTCCCTTAATCGCCGTCTATGAAAAAATAAAAGACAAAAAAGCGAAAGCGGAATTTTTATTTTTGGGAACGAAAACCGGCCCGGAAAAAGAGGCGGTAGCAAGCTACAAGATTCCATATCGCGCGATTTCTTCCGGCAAGCTGCGCCGTTATTTTGACCGAGCCAATTTTTCCGATATTTTCAAGATTTTTTGGGGATTTATTCAAAGCTTTTTTATTCTTCTGTCTTTTCGGCCCAAGGCCATGATGGTTGCCGGCAGTTTTGTCGGCGTGCCGGTCGCTTGGGCGGCGCGGATTTTGTTTATTCCGGTTCTTATTCATCAGCAAGATATCGTCGCCGGTTTGGCCAATAAGCTGATGGCCAATGCCGCCAGAAAGATAACCGTTTCTTTTGAGCCGTCCTTGAGAGATTTTTCCAGTCGTAAAACCATTTTGACCGGCAATCCGGTGAGACAAGAATTTTTTTCGTGCGAGCCGAAAAAAGACCGGCAAATTCTCGGCCTCAAAAAAGATTTGCCCGTGGTTTTGATTTTTGGCGGCGGGACTGGGGCGACAAAAATTAATGAGACAGTGGAAAAATCATTGGCTGAACTTTTGACTTTTTGCCAAGTAATCCATCTTACCGGCAAAGGGAAGAATACCAGTGACCAGAGGGATAATTATTACCAGTTTGAATTTTTGACTGATGAGATGATGAGCGCTCTCTGCGTTGCCGATTTGGTGGTCTCTCGAGCGGGGATGTCCACTTTGTCGGAGCTCGCGATTTTGGGCAAGCCGTCAATCATCATCCCGATTCCCGGCCATCAAGACGCCAACGCGATGCATTTTCAAAAAAATGGCGCGGCTTTTATGTTGTCCCAAGAGATATTAAACAGCGACAATTTGATCGCGAGAATAAAGGAATTGATTTTTGATAAAACGAAAAGAGAGGCCTTATCGCAAAATATCGTCCGAGTGATGAAGCGCGATGGAGCGGATAAAGTGGCGAAGATTCTGATAGGGATGGCGAAATAGAATTTTAAAACCTTCAATGAATATAAATTTAGAAAAAATAAATAAAATTTTCTTCGTCGGCATTGGCGGTATTGGCATCTCCGCCGTGGCGCGTATTTTGAAGAGCCAAGGCAAAGAGGTGATTGGCAGCGATGCGAGTCAAAGTGAGATTACTGATGAGCTGACACGGGACGGGATAAAAGTTTTCATTCCGCAAAAAGCGGAAAATGTTCCCCAAGACGCGGACTTGGCTGTTTATACCGTCGCCGCGCCGCCAGATAATATTGAGAGAAAAAAAATAAAAGAATTAAAAATTCAGGAATTTTCTTATCCGGAATTTTTGGGGCAGCTTTTGTCGGATAAATACGGCATCGGCGTCTCCGGCACCGACGGCAAGACGACGACCACGGCGATGATTGGCAAGATTTTTTTGGACGCGGGTTTGGATCCGACTATTGTTATTGGCAGTAAAACCGGGTATTTGGGCGGAAATTCGCGCGCGGGGAGTGGTAAGCATTTTATTTTTGAAAGTGACGAATATAAGCGGGCTTTTGACCATTACCGACCGAAAATCGCGGTTATCACCAATATCGCCCCTGACCATTTGGATTATTATTCTGATTTGGAAGATATTAAGTCGGCTTTTGGCGAGTATCTTACTCGGGTGCCGGACGACGGATTTATCATTGCCAATTTTGACGATGAAAATACGAAAGAAGTTGTTGGCGGTAAAAAGGCAAAAATCATTTCTTTTGCGATAGAGAGTGGAGCCGAGGTGATGGCGAAAAATATCCGACTTCAAGAGGGCGGCCAAAATTTTGATTTATATTATCAAAATAAAAAATTAGGCGAGATAAAATTACCTTTGCCGGCAAAGTACAATATTTATAATTCTTTGGGAGCGATTGCTGTCGCTTTGGTTTGCGGGATTGATTTTGGGATAATAAAAAAATCGTTAGCTGATTTTCGCGGTGCTTGGCGGCGATTTGAAAAAATCGGCGAGATCGAGGAAAGACCGATTATCGTCGATTACGCTCACACCCCTTACGCCGTCAGAAAAACAATTGAGGCGGCCAAAGAATTTTATCCGAATAAAAAAATCTTGTCGGTTTTTCAGCCGCACCAGTACTCACGAACAAAAAATTTGTTCAACGAATTTGTGGGTAGTTTTGACGCCGCCGACCAGGTGATCGTCAGCGATATTTTCTATGTCAAAGGACGGGAGCGGCCGGAAGATTTTAATATCAGCTCAAAAAAATTAGTTGAAGCGGCGAAAAAAAATAGTGCCAGAGCGCAGTACGGCGGCGATTTGAAATCAACCGGCGAGCTGATAAAAAAGCAAGCGGCGGATTTTGATTTAATTCTGATTATGGGCGCGGGTGATATTTATGAAATGGCGAAAAAATTAGTAAAATAAAAAAGCAGTCTGGATAAAAAAACAGCCGATCGGAAAGAACGGCTGTGCGCTCGCAAGGAATCTGCGGGTATATCTCAATTCCCAAAAAGAACAATTAGCTTGTTAGTCCAGTCAGCACCACTTTATCTAAAGGCCCCTCAAACTGAGACTGGAACTCCCTGTTTCCCTTTATGGCATCGCTCAATCTGGATGATGGTATCGTCGCCACCATACTCTGAATCTGTTTAATCTCGTCCTCGATCTGAGCATCTGGTGATTTATTTTCTTTCGTCGTACCGAGTTTCATATCTTTACACCTCCTTTTGAAATCACATTAACATTGGTCGGCGTTTCGATCAGGTAATAAAATTTTATATTATTTTTTTAAATCTGTCAAGTAGCGGGCGATATTTATGAGGTAGGAAAAATTTTAGTAAAATAATATCCTCTCCCAAAGAGTTGAGAAAGGATATAATAATTTGACACTCAAATTACTTTTGGAGTTTTTGACCGCATTGGCTACAATAATTCTGATTGGGCATCATCTCATTGCCGCAGGAGCACTTTTTAAGCACCATTGTTTCCAGTTTGGTGCCATGTTGGGGACAGAAATTCATATTGGGAAGCCACGAACCAAGAAAAGAGCCAGTCTTACATTTGGGACAAAACTTCAACATCTCCGACATCTCTCTCACCTCCTTATAGGGTTTAATCCCCGGTTGAGACCTAAAGTTCAAAAGTGATTCTATTATAAAGAATGAAATAATTTTTGTCAAATTTAAATTTATGTCAAAAGTTGATCAAGAATTATTTTTTAATTTAGAAGAAAAAATCATCAAAGCGGCCAAACGGGAAGTAAAAAAGAAACGGCGGAAAATCGCCGGCGGTAGTTTGGCGTCACAACATCGGAAGATGGCAAGCAGCCGTTTTTATCAAGGGAAAAAGAAGGGGAGAGTGAAGATAGTGGATAAGAGAAAAAAATGATTTTATTTATGCCTGATGTCGTTCAAAAATTAAGAAATATTCTCGGCGAACGGCTCAAAGAAAATGAGCCGCTCTCGCCATTCACCACCTTTAAAATCGGCGGGCCGGCGAAATATTTTTGTCTTGTCCAAAACACTGATGAGCTGATGAGAATAATGCCGATAATTGAAAAATCCGGCTGGCCATTTTTTATTTTGGGCGGGGGAAGCAATATTTTGGTAAGCGATAATGGTTTTGACGGTTTGGTGATGAAATTTGATTTTAATCGGATTAAAAACCGAGGTGAAACATTAGAATGTGAAGCGGGCGTGTTTTTAAGCAAGGCGGTCGGTGAGGCCTTATCACTCGGCCTTTCCGGCCTGGAGTGGGCGGCCGGCATTTATGGCACGGTCGGCGGAGCCATCTTTGGCAATGCCGGCGCTTATAGCAAATCAATCAGCGAGGTGATAAGCGAGGTGTCGGTGTGGCGCCAAAACAAAATAAAAATTCTAAAAAATAAAGATTGCGGTTTCTCTTATCGGGAAAGCGTTTTCAGTCGAGAGGGAAACAAAGACATCATTCTCTCCGCGACTTTAAAGCTGATGAAGGGCAACCGAGAAAAGATTAAAAAAGAAGTCAAGGAAATTCTGGCGGAGCGGACGAAAAAATTTGACAATTATTCTTGCGCCGGCAGTGTTTTTAAAAATATCGTTTTAAATAATGAAGAGATGAATAATTTCAGAAATAAATTTCCTGAATTTCCGGAAAAGTTCATGGCTTACAAAAAAGTTCCCGCTGGCTGGCTGATCGAAGAATGCGGCTTGAAAGGCAAAAAAATCGGCGGCGCTCAAATTTCTCAAAACCACGCGAATATCATCGTCAACGCCGGCGGCGCGACCGCCGAGGATGTGGTTATGCTCATCTCAATTATAAAGCAGAAAGTGCGGCAGAAATTTAATATTCAATTAATGGAGGAAATTAGATATGTGGGATTTTAAAAATAAATTATATTAAGTCATGGAAATCATCATCAAGGCGAAAAACGCCAAACTCGCGCCGGAGGCGCACGAAATTATCACTAAAAAAATTAACAAACTGACCCGTTACTGCGATTGCATCATCAAAGCCGACGTGGAAATCGGCGTCACCACCTTCCATCATCAGAAGGGCGACATCTATCGCGCCGAGGTCAATTTGGCGGTGCCGAAAAAAATTATTCGAGCCGAAGCGGAAACCGATACCATTGACAAGTCGATTAGTGAAATGTTAAAAAGATTAAAAGCAGAATTAATAAAATATAAACAAAAGCACGGTTTTCATGGCGCCAGCCAAAAATAGGAGGTGGGGCGATGAATTTATTAGATGTACGAAAAGAGAAGCAAGACAGGGAAGGCTATCAGCCGGTTTTAGGGAAAAGAAAGTATTGCCTCGCGTTTTTACTTTTTGTTTCCCAAACAGTCCAATTGAGAGCTTCTCAAGTAGCAAAGAAATTGTCCATAACTAAAGAAGACGCGAGTTCCCGATTGGCTTTTCTCGCGCAAGAAGGTTTTCTTTCCGTCCAAAGAGGATGGTATTGCCTCAATGGAAAGCCGGATCATTAAATTCTGCCGTTGCCGGTGTCGTTCGCGATGCCGGCTTTTTTTTAATTGCCAAATTCCGATTTTTTTGCTAAAATTTATTAGCCATAAACCATAAACCATAAACCATAAACCATAAGCCGTCATGTCTATTTTCTCCAAACTTATCGGCGACAGCAATGAGAGGGTTCTGAAAGAGCTCCGGCTTATCGTTGATGAAATTAATAAATTGGAGCCGAAATTTGAGACGCTTTCCGATGAGGAATTGAAGGGCCAGACCCAGAAATTTAAAGATGAGTTGTTACAAGGAAAAACGGTTGACGATATTTTGCCCGAAGCGTTTGCCGTGGTGCGCGAAGCGGCCAAGCGGACGATCGGCCAAAGACATTTTGACGTCCAGCTGATGGGCGGCGTCGCGCTCCATCGCGGACAGATCGCGGAAATGAAAACCGGTGAAGGCAAAACGCTCGTGGCGACTTGTCCTCTTTATTTAAACGCGCTGGCCGGAAAAGGCGCGCATCTCGTCACGGTCAACGATTATCTGGCGAGAATCCACGCGGATTGGATGGGAAAAATTTATAATTTTTTGGGACTCTCGGTTGGCTGTATCGGCCAGCAGAATGTTTCTTATCGATTTAATTCCGATAAAAAAATTGGCGAGGGTGACGAGATGCTTGATGTCCAGCATCTAGAAATATGTTCCCGAAAAGAAGCTTATGCTTGCGACATTTTATACGGCACCAATAATGAATTTGGTTTTGATTATTTGAGAGACAATATGGTCGGCTTGCTTGACGAGATGGTCCAGCGAGAACTTTGTTTTGCCATCGTGGACGAGGTGGACTCCATTTTGATTGACGAGGCGAGGACGCCGCTCATCATCTCGGCGCCGGACATGGAATCAACCGACAAATATTATCAATTTTCCCAAATCGTCAGAAAGCTCCAAGAAGGCGAGGATTATAATATTGATGAAAAAATGCGCGCCGCCACCTTGACCGAAGAGGGAATGGCGAAAGTGGAAAAATCATTGGGCGTGGACAATATTTACACCGACCGCGGCATCAGCGATGTCCATCACATCGAGCAGGCCTTGAAGGCGTGGACCCTGTTTAAAAAAGACCGGGATTATGTCGTCAAGGACGGCGAGATTATCATTATTGACGAATTCACCGGCCGGATGATGTTCGGCCGCCGGTACAGCGAAGGCCTTCATCAGGCGATTGAAGCCAAAGAAAATGTGGCGGTCCAGAAGGAAAGCCGCACCCTCGCCACGATTTCTTTCCAGAATTATTTTCGTCTTTATCAAAAACTTTCCGGCATGACCGGCACGGCGGCGACCGAGGCCGAAGAATTTTTCAAAATTTATAAATTGGAAGTCGTCATCGTTCCGACGAATCAGCCGATGATTAGAATTGACGCCAATGACCGGATTTACAAAAACGAGACCGGTAAATACCAAGCGTTGGCGCGGGAGATAAAAGAGCGCCACCAAAATGGCCAGCCGGTTTTGGTCGGCACGATTTCCATTGAGAAGAACGAGCTCTTGGCCGAGCTCTTGGCGCGCGAGGGGATTGACCCGCAAATTCTAAACGCCAAGCATCACGAAAAAGAAGCGCACATCATCGCTCAAGCCGGACGGGTCGGCACGGTGACGGTGGCGACCAACATGGCCGGCCGCGGCGTGGACATTATTTTGGGCGGACATCCGTACGATGAAGAAGAACACAAAAAAGTCGTCGCCTCGGGCGGGCTCTGCGTCTTGGGCACCGAGCGGCACGAATCCCGCCGGATTGACAACCAGCTTCGCGGCCGAAGCGGCCGCCAAGGCGACCCGGGCCTCTCGCAATTTTTCCTCTCCATGGACGACGACCTGATGCGGATTTTCGGCTCGGGGCGGATGAAATCCATTATGGAGACGATGGGCGTGCCTGACGATATGCCGATTGAAAATAAGATGATTTCCAAGTCAATTGAACAAGCGCAGAAAAAAGTGGAAGGCAATAATTTTGACGTCAGAAAACATCTGGTGGAATATGATGATGTAATGAACAAGCAAAGAGAAACGATTTATAAAAAACGCCGGCAGATTTTGGCCGGCGCGGAGACGAAAGAAATGATTTTATCAACCGTCAGAAAAGAAATTGAATCAGTGGTTGATTTTCACAGCGGGAGCGCCGATGAAAATCAATGGAATTTGGAAGAGATTTACGAGACGATGGGGACGATTTTTATCCTAAAGTCGCAAGATCGAGTGGCTTTGAGCGAGATGCAATTGGAGGCGGGCGACCGCGAGCGCGATCAGATGGCGCGCGACCGAATTGTCGGCTACTTATATAAATTAGCGGTCGCGGCTTACAATGAATTGGAAGAAAAAGTCAATCTCTTGCCCAATCCGCAATCGGATATTTTACCGATGCGTCAAGTGGAAAAGGGGATTTTGCTTCGCGTGATTGACACTTTTTGGGTGGAGCATTTGGAGACGATGGAATACTTGCGCACCGGCATCGGCCTGCGCGGCTATGGTCAGCGCGATCCTCTGGTGGAATACAAGCGGGAAGCGCTGAAAATGTTTAAAGAACTTTTGGCCAACATTGACAAACAGATTGTTTACAGTATTTATAAAATCGGCCTGGTGGCGCCACAGGAAGTCGCGGTCGCAGAAAGCCAGTCCAAGAATTTACAGTTTTCCGCGCCCAGCAAAGAATCGGCGATGAAATCGCCGATGGAAAGCGATGATGGGCTGGCCGAAAGAAAAGAGGATAAAATCATTAGAGACAGCACTCACTATGACGGCAAAAAAGTCGGCCGGAATGATCCGTGTCCGTGCGGCAGTGGGAAAAAGTATAAAAAATGTCATGGAAAATAAAAAATCCCCGAAGTGGTAGTGACCGTTACAAGGTCACATCCTCGGGGAGCCATGAGCACGGAGTCTTACCGTCTCTGCACTTTATAGAGTATAGCATATCTATAAAATTTGTCAATACATTAAAAAAACTCTCCAATTATCGGCAATTGGAGAGCGGATGGCGGGTTTGTTTCAGAGATTATTGCCCCTGGTACGACCTCTATGTCGTCACGATATCCCAGAAACTTTTCAGTCATAGACCAGTCAGAAGCGGCATCGGGACTCTATCGTCGGTTCGACCCGCACGATCAATGACTTATCCGATATTTTCCCGTCGAAGACCGAGCTTTCCGTCCGTCAGGCTTATTCGGCTTTACGGCAAGGTGTCGGTAAACCCGACCATAAACTTTGTTCGAGACCTATACGGACGGGGCCTGTACGCTAGGCGCATAATTTCGCGCTTCGGTCAGGTGAGGTCATTATATATTATATTTGTTTTTTTGTCAAGAGTTGACAAAAATATCTGGTTTGATATAGTTGGGAGTTGGGAAATAGAGGATAAGGCTTAACAAAACAAGAGGAGGAACGCTTATGTGGCCGGTGGTTGTGTTCGTTATTGTCGCTCTTTCAATTTTAGCATTGACCTTTTTTTCTGTCGGCAGCGGCAGAAAAGCGTATCTGCTTATTAAGCATCTGCCGACCGATTTCGCTTTGTTGATTAAAAACGAGATGGCCGAGACTGATTCAAGGTTGGATTCTTTGTGGGAAAAGATGAGACGCACCCGTTTTAGCAGGAAGACGGAAGAGAAAAAACAAGATGAATTCCGCCTAGCACTTGCAGAATGGCAAGGAGAATTAGTTTTATTTTTTGAACGAGTTGCGCCGAAATTGTTGACAGGCGAACGCCGGAGACTCTCCGATTGCCTTGACAGTTATTGGCTGGAAATTCTTGGAATCACCGGTAAGCTGGGGATAGATAATAGCGGGCTGCCTAAGATTTGCTGGAAGATGCCAGCCGTTTAAGAAAATTGTCAAAAAATAAACAGCCGTTTGCTGACGCAAGCGGCTTTTTTTATTTGCTACGTAGCATGCTACGTAGCAAAAGCCGCATGGTATTTTTATTTTGAAAGTGATAGAATGATTTTATAAAAATTATCCAAATTTTATGGAAATTAAAGACAAAGAGCTTCATCGGATCACTTCTACCGCCATAATTTACAAGGAAGAGGGCGGACAGTTTAAGTATTTAATTACTCGGCGCAGCTTGAGTAAAAAGAGTTTTCCCGGCAAATGGACGGTGCCGGGCGGGGGACTGGAAACGGATGATTACACCAACACGCCAAAAACAACAAACTATCATTGGTATTTTGCGATTGAAAATTCGCTTCGGCGGGAAATCAGGGAGGAAGTCAATCTGGAAGTAGGGCGGGTCAAATATCTTTTGGATATGGCGTTTATTATCCCGGATGGCACGCCGGCGATAATTTTAAGCTTTTACGCGGATTACAAATCCGGAGAAGTGAAATTGGACGAGGACAGCATTGACCACGCTTGGGCGACTTGCGAAGAATGTAAAAATTATGATTTGATTGAAGGGATTTTAGCGGAGATTGAAATGGTGGAAAGAATTTTGAGAGGAGAGAATAATGTTGAATTTAAATTTTAAAATCACGGAACTCACTCAAATTGTCATCCCCGCGAAAGCGGGGATCCATGCGAATTTCAATTAAATCCGTGCTTTTACTCTGGATTCCCGCCTTCGCGGGAATGACGGAAAGAAGATGGGATAACTAAAATAATAACTTTTAACTTTATTTACCCCGTTAGATACCTTCGCTAAAGGCGAAGGTGCGCCGAAGGCGCTATTTAACTGGGTGAACTTTATAACTTTATAAACTTCGTTATGCCTGAACTGCCAGAAGTAGAAACTCTGCGGCGGGAATTGGTAGAAGCGGTCAAGGGGAAGATCATCAAATCGGCCGAGGTGAGATGGGCCAAGATGGTGCGTCCTTTATCCGAAAAAGAGTTTGACCAAAAATTAAAAAATAAAAAAATTACGGACGTCAAAAGGCGGGCGAAGATTTTGATTTTTGATTTGAGCGGTAAAGATTTTTTGATGGTGCATTTGAAGTTGACCGGGCAATTAATTTTTCAAAAGTTAAAAATTAAAGGTCAAAAGTCAAAAGTTTTTACTGGTGGCCATCCACAAAAAGACGGAGTGGATAATCTACCCAACAAGTTTACGCATATTATTATCACTTTCAAAGACGGGTCAAAATTATATTTCAACGACCTAAGAAAATTCGGCTGGATGAGAATAACCGACAAAGAGGGAATTGAGAAATTGTCCGGCGAATTCGGCTTGGAGCCATTATTAAAAGAATTTACCTTGGAAAAATTCAAAGCGATTATAAAAAAATATCCTAAGCGGAAAATAAAACAGATTCTTTTGGATCAAACGCTCATCGCCGGCATCGGCAACATTTACGCCGACGAGAGCGCGTTTGACGCCGGTATTTTGCCGATAAGACCGGCGGGAAAAATTAAAGAAGCGGAAGCGAATAAACTCTACCAGAGCATTAAAAAAATTTTAAAATTATCTCTTTCTAAAAAAGGTACCTCGGCCGATACTTATGTCCAGCTCAATGGCCAGCCGGGCGGATTTGTGCCTTATTTGAAAGTGTACGGAAGGAAAGGGGAAAAGTGCAAAAAATGCGACGGCATGGTGAAGCGGATAAAAGTCAACGGCCGCGGCACGCATTTTTGCGAAAAGTGTCAAAAGTAAAACCGCCAAGCATCTGCTGCTTCGCGGTTTTTTTGGCGAGGGTATTAACCCGGGATTGTATCTCTCATGATCCGACCTCTCATGCGATCCAGCTCTTTAAGGGTTTTTCTTTCGGCTTGGGTGGAGATCTTTTCCCATTGCTCATCAAAATATTCTTCAATATCAAGGAAATTTTCAAGAGAGATTTCTTTGACTTCTTGGCCATTAAGAAGAGTCATTTTTCTGGTAAGGACGACTGTTAATGGCGAAACTAAACCCGCCACATAGGGTTTTTTTTTCACTCTTTCTTTTGATGCCTTCAAGTAGTCTTTTTGCGGTGTTTTGGCTACTGTTGCCATAATCTATCTCCTCGTTCTGGTTTGAAAGGTGCGGTTTTTATCTTAATCTAAGGTTCTATGTTTTGTCAATCGGTTCAAATCATTAAAAAGGTCAAATAAAAAAATACGGCCAAGGCGCCGCCGATGACAAAACCGGCGGCCACTTCCGGCAAAGTGTGGCCGACTCTTTCGGTCAGATAATTTATTTTTTTATTCTTCAAGGTATTTTTGGCGATGAAATTCGTCAAAGCGGCATTGCGGCCGATTTCACGGCGAAAACCAATGGCATCGCGCACTACGATTATTAGCAGAATAAAGCTGATGGCAAAAGCGGCCGAGCCGAATCCTTCTTTTATCCCGACGATCACAAGAAGCGCGGAAACGAAAGCCGTGTGCGCCGAAGGCATGCCGCCGTAGTCACTCACGATATGTTGCCAAGAGAAATTATTTGGTATACCATCAATAATGAGTTTGATGGCTTGGACGATTATTCCCACTAATAAGGGAATAAGAATAAAATCTAACATTTTATTAAGTTATTTTTATGAATTATATTCTTGCCGCTTTCGCCGGCATTTTGCAGGGTATCACCGAGTTTCTGCCGATTTCCAGTTCCGGTCATTTGGTAATTTTCCACGATTTGTTCAAATTCAATCTGCCCAATGATTTATTTTTTGATGTCGTCCTTCATTTGGGCACGCTCGTCGCCATTATCGTTTTTTTCTATCGCGACATAGAAAAGATTATCCGTGGCTTTTTCTCATCGCTCGCCAATTGGAATTTGAAAAACAATTTTAATCAGCGTCTGGCTTGGCTGGTCATTTTGGCGACCATTCCTGCCGCTTTAGCCGGTTATTTTTTGGAAGATTTTATCAATCGTTATTTCCGCTCGGCTTTCAGCGTCGCGATTATGCTGATCGTGGTCGGCCTGATATTTTTTATTTCGGAAAAGTACGCCAAGAGGCAGAAAGATTTGCAAGCGATGAATTTTCGCGACGCGATTATCGTCGGCCTTCTTCAAATATTCGCTTTGATTCCCGGCGTTTCGCGTTCGGGCATTACTATTATAGCAGGTTTGGGACGCAAATTGAAACGCGAAGAAGCGGCGCGATTTTCTTTTTTGATTTCCGCGCCGATAATTTTCGGCGCTGGCCTGAAAACAATGTTTAATATTGATAATTGGGCGGGAGCAAATTTGGCGGTTTTGGTTTTAGGATTTATCTCTTCGGCGGTTTTCGGCTATCTCGCCATCAGATTTATGATTCAATACCTTTCCCGCCATTCCCTGAACGCGTTTGCTTGGTATCGACTGATTATCGGCTGCTTGGTGCTGGCCGCTTTACTTTTTTTTGGCCGGTAAGTGACGAGATAAACGCCCAAGACGCCGACTAAGGCGAAATTGAGCCAATAATTTATCTTTTCTAAATTTGGCAAGGAGATGAATTTTTGCCAGCCGGCGGTTTCAGAAAAGCCGTTGAATAGATTATTAAGAGGCGCCGGCGCCTCTTGATTTGTTTCTCCTTCACCCAAAACTCGGGTGCCGAAAAGCTGGACAACGACAATTGTGGAATGATTTTGGAATTTGCCCGGCAAGACGGCGAGGCCGATTTCCTGATATTGCGGCTTAATAATATTGTCTTTATGCGATGGACTATCTAGCCAGGCGGCAAAGATATCTTCCGGATCATTGAAATCAATGGCTAAATTTTCGCCGACATAGAAATATTTGTAGTTGACCTCCTTTATCCATTGGGAAAATTTTCGGCCGTCCGGCGAGGTGTGACTGAAAGATTGATTGGTCAGAATATCTCTCGCCTTGTTGACCGCCGCTTGGGTCAGGCGGTAATTGACCGAGAGGGGATTTAAGCCATTTTCTTGGCGGTAATTATTGGTCATCTCAATCAGCTGGCTGGCCGTGACCGGCAGTCCATCCTCCGGCAAAATTTTTGGATAAAGAAAAATCGTCGCCATCAAGACCGCCTTTGCGGCGATGAGGGCGATGATAATGATCAGGAGGATTTTTTTGGTGAGAGACATGGATTCAAGTCGAAAGTCGAAAGTCGAAAGTCAAAAGTCTTTGAATTTTAACTTTAATACTTATATTATACCATAAAACGTTTTTTTATTGTTCAAAATGAATTTTTTTGTTATAATCAACTTATAATTTATGCGCCGAAAATTAAAATTAAAAAGCATTCAAAAGACGAAAGTATTCGCCCTGGTCATCGCGGCGTTGTTTTTTATCGGGGCGATTATTTTTATTGATACGCTGCTCATCCCAGCCAGCTTTCAAGATAAAACCGTTTATTTTCAAATCAATGAAGGCGAGAGCTTGCGGCAGATTGCCGGCGAATTGAAGGAGGCGGGGCTCATCCGGAGCAAGCTGGGCTTTGAAGCTTTTATCCGGTTGAGCGGAGCGCAAGGCCGGATTTTGGCGGGAGAGCACGAGCTCAATCCGACGATGAATACCCTGACGGTTTTTGACACCATCACCGACAAAAACAAAGTCAATCGGGAGAGGACGATTATCATCCGCGAAGGTTGGGCAGTCGGGCAAATCGCTTCTTATCTGGAAAGTATGGGATTTACCACTCGGGCGCAATTTTTTTCAGCGATTAACATGGATAAATGGCGCGACCAATTCGATTTTTTAGCGGACGCGAAGGGATCGAATTTGGAGGGCTATCTTTTTCCCGATACTTATCGGGTTCTTAGGAAGACGCCCATTGAAGAGATTATCAAAAAAATGCTTTTTAATTTTGATTTGAAGCTGACTGATGAAATGCGAGGCGACATTAAAAAACAAAAAAAGACGATTTATGATACCGTGACTTTGGCTTCAATCGTCGAGCGGGAAGCGCCCAAAAAAGACGAGGATAGAAAGATGATTGCTGATGTTTTTTTGAAGCGTTTGGCGATAAATATGCCGCTTCAGGCGGACGCAACTGCGAGATATTTGCCTGATAATCCCGCCTATAACACTTATACGCATCGCGGTTTGACCCCAACTCCGATTTCAAATCCCGGCTTTGCGTCTATTGAAGCGGTTCTTTATCCGATAAAAAACAGTTTTTATTATTTTTTAAACGACAAGGCCGGCAATACTTATTTCGCCAAGACATATCGGGAGCATCAACAGAATATTCATGAATATTTGGATCAATAATATGCAAAATGATTATTATACCAGAGGCGAAAAAGAATTTTTGTTAAAAATCGCTCGCGCCACTTTGGAAAAATATCTGACGGAAAAGGAAAAATTTGAGCCGCAGACTTTGAACCAAAAACTTTGGGAAAAGCGCGGTGTTTTCGTTTCTCTTCATAAAAACGGCGCGCTTCGCGGCTGCATCGGCTGCCTGGAGCCGATTGAGTCGCTGATTTTGGCGGTCAGGGACAACGCGATTTCAGCCGTTAACGATCCGCGTTTTTCTCCCCTAACCGCCGATGAGCTGAAAGACATTGTCATTGAAATTTCCATTTTGACCGAGCCGGTCAAGTGCCGATTAGCAGAAATAAAAAAAGGCGACGGCGTGGTGATAAAACGTGGCGATAATCAGGCGACGTATTTGCCGCAAGTTTGGGAGGATTTACCCGACCGAGAAAAATTTTTTAATTCGCTTTGCCTTAAAGCGGGAGTGGCTGGCAGCGCTTACCAGGATTCGGCGACGGAATTTTCCAAATACGAAGCGATCGTATTTAAGGAAGGGGAGATTTGACATTTTTTTAGGATTTGCTATAATACTATCAACAATCAAGTTCCACAGACAGCGGGCGCCAACGGCGACTTATGACATATAGCTTATGGCTTATGGCATTCGCCGAAAAAGGCTTAATTTCTACAAAAGATACCTGCCGAGGAAGCCATATGCTATAAGCCATATGCTGACATGTCTGTGGAAAACCACAGTTTTTTTATTCTTAATCGTCATTGCGAGGTCGCTCCCTCGGGATGACATATTTAAAAATATGCCCAAAACCAAAAAACAAAAACAAGAAATTTTAGCCAGGATCAAAGACCAGTTGGCCAAGATGAAGACCGCGGTTTTTGTTAATTTTTCCGGGATTCCGGTTAAGGAACTTAATGAGTTTCGTTCTAAAGCGAAAGAGCAGGGGATCGATTATTTGGTGGCGAAAAAAACCATCCTTTCTCGCGCCTTGTCGGAGAGCAATCTGGCTGGCCAAGAATTTCAAGGCGAGGTCGGCGCTTTGTTCGGCTTTGAAGACGAGGTCGCTCCCGCCAAGCTGGTTAAAGAATTTAGTAAGAATCATGAAAAGATGAGAGTGGTCGGCGGCGTTTTGGAAGGCGCTTTCATCGGTGAGGAGAAAGTGATGGCTCTGGCGGCTTTGCCTTCAAGGAATGAGCTTTTGGCGAAAGCGGTCGGCAGCATTGCGGCGCCTTTGTCGGGATTGGTCAATGTGCTCCAAGGAAATTTGCGCGGTTTGGTCTATGTCTTAAATGCGATGAGGGAGAAAAAGATTTAATAAATTAAAAAATTAAAAAAATAAGAAATTAAAAAATAAATAACTAAAATTTATGTCTGAAGAAAAAAGGGAAATTATTGTTCCGGAAAAGTTTAAAGCCTTAGTGGAACAGATCGAAAAGCTTAGCGTGATTGATTTGGCGGAACTCGTCAAAGTGCTTGAGGAAAAGTTTGGCGTTTCCGCGGCGGCTCCGGTGGCGGCCATGGCTGTTGGAGCGGCGGCTCCGGCTGAAGCGGTTGAGGAAAAGACCAGTTTTGACGTGGAGCTTACCGCGGCGGGGGAAAATAAAATCGCCGTCATTAAAGCGGTGAGAGCGGCCACGGAATTGGGGCTTAAAGAAGCCAAGGATTTGGTGGATGGCGCGCCCAAAACCGTGAAAGAAGGCGTGAAGAAAGAAGACGCGGAGAAAATCAAGAAAGATTTGGAAGCGGCCGGCGCCACGGTGACGTTGAAATAAAATTGTAACTGGTAACTGGTAATCTGTAACTGGTAATACGTAATAAAAATTCCGTCCCCTTAAAATGGACGGAATTTTTGTCTTGACAAATTTTGTAAATATGATATATTTGTCTCAGTATCTCGGACTTAGTATAGTCGCAAACTAGAAGGAGGACTAGGTATGTCGAATGAACTCTCACCAGAAGAATTAGCAGAAGTTAAGGGTGAAACGAGAAAAATGTGTGAGGAAAAATTGAAAGAGCTTGGTCATGATGGTTTTATGGAGTATTTAGTAGACCAACTATGCCAGGCCGGGCGTTTGATAGCAGACTTAGAGGAGAGACTTAGATTAGGGCGTGGATTAAATGTTTAATATCTACGTGGACTCAAATTACAAGGGTGGTTTGAGTCCTTTTTTTATTGTCTTTATAAATTTTTCAGTGCTGCACTCTCACGACGACGGTTTGCGCTGTCGTTTTCGTCGTTCCGTCCTGCGAGCCCATGAAAAATTTTGAATAAGCGAAGCCTAAAATCCGTTACTAAATTTTTCTGTTTGAGCCGTCCCAAAGGGACGGCGAGTTAAAAATTTTGTTAGGATTTTAGGCGAAAGCGACAAAATTTTTCATATTGCTCGCGCTTTTGGCGCCACCTTTATAAAAAGGTGGCAAAAAGAGATGTTTTAAGGGGAATAAATTAAAAGTAATTACTTATTATCCAGAGGGGGATAAACTAAATAAATAAAATAAAATTAAAATTAAAAATTAATCGGCACTTCCAAAACCTTATTATCCGAAAGTAAATAAATCTTCTTTTCTTTCTCCACCACCGTCATCGCTTTCAAATCGCCGAAATCTTTGGCGGTGATTTGAGTTTTTAGGTTGCCGTTTTTGTCATAGACAACAATCCTTTTATTTTCTTTATCTAATAAATATAAATAACCAGAGTCGGCATTGGTGAAGGCCTGGATCGGCTTGAGCGCCGGCTCGAGGGCGGGAAACGACGTCGCTTGAGCTCGGCCGCTGATAAAATAATTGATTTCGCCGCTGTCTTTTATCAGATATATGCCGGCGTCAACCGCGATGGCTTTGCCACCCTGGGCGCTCGCGTCGCTTTTGAGCCAGGCGGCGCCGGAGTTGAAGCCGGAGCCGGTCGGCGAATGTTTGTAAATTTGATTTTTATCCGGCTCGAGGGTGTATAAATTATTGCCGTAAATTTCAAAATCGGTCACCGGCCCGCTGTTTTTCAAGACGAGGACGGGACTGGCGGTGCCGGTCAAGTTGTAGCGATAGAAATTATTTGTGCCGTTAAGTAATATAACATTTTTATCGTCCTGGCTGACGATTTTATTTATATTTTCAAGCCCCAATTTCGTCGGCAGGACTTGCTTTTTTTCCAGATCAACGCGGTAAAGCGTTTGGTTTTGGTTGTCAAAAACCGCCAAAAAATTGCCGGCCTTAGCCAAGCCGGATGACGCGGCCATTTGGTTTTGGCCGGATAAATCGGCGACCACCGTCAAGTTTTCCAAATAAGTCAATTTTTGGATGGCGCCAACCAAATCGTTGATTTTATTTTGCAAATCCTGGCGGGTCTGGCGGTATTTTCTCGTGTCGGGGATTTGGCCAAGTAAGGTTTTAGCTTCTTCAATCGACAATTTTGCTCCCGCTTCATCATTAAAGACATTCTGCGCTTCGGCCGTATTTATTTTCTCATTGATCTGGCTGATTATCCCTTGTATTTTTGAATCCGAAGAGCCGCCATTTTGGCCGCGCCAGACGATGCTCTGGCTGAAGCCGAAAATCAAGATTAAAAGAGCGACAATCATGATTTGCCGGGACCTCCTCAAAGACACAAATTTGGCGATTTGCCGATTTAAGCAGTCGCTTACTTTCTCGCTTATTTTTAGGTTTTTATTATCAGAGAATATTTCTTCGGCCAGGCCGGCATCTTCCGGAGCGGAAAGATTTTGGTTGCTTTCCGTTTTAAATTCATCTTCCAGATCTTCGTTTTCCATTGGCGGTTTTTTCGACGGCTTATTTTCTTTAAATTTGACTGTTTCAATTTTTTCCTTTATCGGCCGTAGCTTTGGCGAAGGCGGATTGGCGCCGCTCGATTTGAAACCGGAGATGGCGGCAATAAACATTCGTTTGCTTTGTCTCGCGGTTTTGATGATTAATATTTTACTTTGTTTCGCCAGAAATTGGAGTGTTTTTTTGACTCCGCGGCCGAGAAGAATCAGAAGTTTTTTCCAATTGGGCATCATTGACGGCATCAGGAAGGATTCGGTTTTTTTCTGGGTGACGACCAATTTGTCAATGGAATATTGGGTCGGTATTTCTTCGCGGCGGTATTCGCCGGTCAGAGGAACGGCGGTTTTTTTAATGGATTCTCCCGGCACCGTTTCCGGCTGAACCAGGATGGCGTAAAAATTATCCGCTCGGCTCTGGGCGGCGAGGATTTGCTCGATTTGCTGGATCGCGGCCAAGGCCGTTCGCTCGGTGACGATTTCCAAGAGATTGTTTTGCGACAGATATTCCAAGACGGAATCATTGCAGAAAAAGAGGTTGTCGCGGTTGGTAATGGCGCCGGAAATGATGTTGGAAAACATTTTTTCCGGGTCGATTTTTTGTTTTCTTTCTCCCGCTTGCCCCATAATATCAATAATGGCGTGGTCATGCCGGCGCCGTTCATGAAAAAGGAAAGCGTTGATTTTTCCGATTTGGCTCAAATAGATTTGGTTGTGATAAATCAAGCCGACGAGCAAGTTGATGTTTCTTAGCTCGATTTTGACCGGCGAATCTTTAATGACTTTGTAAATCCGCCGGTTGGCGCGGCCGAGGCATTCTTCGAATCTTTTTTCCAGCCCGCCTTCCAGGTCAAAAGGCGGGAGATAATATTCGGTCTCAAAATCGGCGATGATTTCAAACAATTTTTCCCTGGTTTCTTCCGCCAGACCGAAAAATTCAATCAAGCCGAAAACCGCGCCCAACCGGCTTCGCATTTCTTTTTGGCCCTCTTCGCCCGCGATAAAAGCGGCGCCGGCGGCGGACTCCTGATTGAATTCAAGGACCAATTTGCTGATTTTGACCGGAAATTTTGCCATTTTAAATTGTTTCTTTACACTTAACTCCCATTATTATACAATAAATCAAGAAATTAAGAAAACAAGAAAATAAGAAATTAACCCCGTAATTTCTGTAATTTTGGCCCAAAGGACAGGATTTGTCTTTTAATTTCTTAATTTCTTAATTTCTTATTTTTTTAAATTTGTGCTTGAACAACTTTTTGGTTCAAAAAGCCGGGTGTTCCTACTTCGATTGTTTTTGAACAATCCGGAGCAGTTTTATTTTATCCGCGAAATTTCTCGAAATCTTAATCTTCACCTCAATTCCGTCAGGCGCGAATTGGAAAATTTGGAGCGCATCGGCATCGTTTCTTCCCACACCAAAAAAGATTTGGAAAGAGAATTAGGCAAAAAACTCCACGACAATAAGAAATATTACAAGCTCAACACCAATTTTGTTTTTTTAGACGAGCTCAAAGCGCTTCTCATTAAGGCCCAACTGATTTTGGAGCAGTCCTTGATTGAGCGGGTGGAGCGCCTTGGCAGCATTGTTTTTTTCGTCCTGTCCGGCGTTTTTGTCGGTAGAAATGACGCGCCGGTGGATCTCTTAGTGGTCGGAAAAGTTAATCGGGTGCGGCTCAACCGGTTGATCAAGGGTTTTGAAAAGGAATTGGGGCAGTCAATAAAATACGCGGTGCTAAGCCGAAATGATTTTCAGTATCGCCGCGATGTCACCGACAAATTCGTTTATGACCTTTTGGAAGGGAAAAATCTGGTGGTGATTGATAAGATCTCTAATAAGTTTTAAAACTTAAACTCAAACCTTAAACTGATTAAAATATTCAAATTGAAATATAGTTAAAGCACCAAATTCAAAATTACAAATTACAAATAAATCTAAAATTACAATTTCCAAAATTAAAAAACCAATATCGTCATCCCCGCGAAAGCGGGGATCCAGGAGCAATAAGAGTGTTTTATTTAAACTCGCTGGATTCCCGCCTACGCGGGAATGACAGATGGAAAGATGATTTGATTATTGGTGCTTATTTGGAATTTGAAATTTTGAATTTGTGATTTTATTTTATTATGTTCCTCATTATCAACACCGCTAATGACGGGTTTACCGAGGTGATTCTCGCTTCCAGCGAGAGTTATTTTAAATCAAAGAAGTTTTTTGGTCAAAGAAACCAGTCGGAAAAATTGCTGTCAGCCATCAATGGCTTGGCAGGCAGGGATTTGGGACGATTAAAAGGGATAGCCGTCGTAAGCGGGCCGGGCAGTTTCTCTTCGCTAAGAATCGGCGTTGCGACCGCGAATGCTCTGGCTTACGCTTTGAAAATTCCGGTGGCGGGAATTAAAATTAATGAATTTAAAAATAATGACGAATTGGTAAAGAAAATGATCAGCCGGCTCAAAAAGACAAAACGAGGGAGTATTGTTTTGCCGGAATACGGGAGAGAACCGAATATCACGATTAAAAAATTCACCCCGTTAAGTAGGCAGCTTCGCTGCCAAAAATCCTAAAAGGATTTTTACTTAACGGGGTAAATAGAATAAATCCGACATCTGATATCCGATATCCGATTCTGTGGATAACTTTTTTGTTTAAAATATGTGGGGGGGGGTATAATTAAATCAATAAGTTTATTTAGTTAATTTAAGATAAAATTATGGTGACAAAAACACTTTTAAAAACAAAAATGGAAGTCCACACCGCTTTTTTAATGAGCACGGCGTTGGTCTGCGGCATTATCGTCGCCGGCGCGTTCGGCACCGGAATGATGGCGGGATTGTTGCCCGGCGGCTTCAACTTCAGTATGCCGGATTTAAGCCAGTATGTTTGTCCGACCGGCATGACGGTGGATAATTATACCAGTAATTGTAGCTATGTCGGCACTAATGAGGGTTGTAATTTAAGTCAGAAGGGAACGATAAGATATTTTTCTTCCCGAACTAATTCTTGGACAACAACCTCCGATTTTTGTGTCAATATCGGCAGTCTGCCCGGCATGCCTTCAATAAATCAAATCGCTGAATTTGATTGTCAAAATGGCAAGAAGGCTTATTATACGACTAATTGCCCGTCGGGTAAGAGTTGCGTGGATGGGGCGTGCATGATCCCGTGCGTTAATTCAGATGTTTCCACCTCAACGCCGGATGGCAGGAATTATGAGCAACAAGGCACAATCAGCGGCCAGGATTCTTCCGGTGTCGCCGCCAGTGGCACGGACAGCTGCGTGGGCAGTCAAATAAAAGAATATTATTGCAGTAACAACATTGTTACTTCAGAAACCGTTCCATGCCCTACGGGTAAAACTTGTCAGAACGGGGCTTGTGTATCAATCCCTTGTACTGATTCCGATGTTAGTTCGGAATATCCTAATGGCAGGAATTATTTAACCCAAGGCACAATATCGGGGGTGGATTCTTCCAGTGCCGTCGCCAGTGGCACTGACAGCTGTGTGGGAGGTCAAATTAAAGAATATTATTGCAGTAATAATTTAGTAATTTCTGAAACGATAAATTGTCCGTCCGGTAAAATGTGTGAAAATGGGGCATGCATTACCGCTATAAATTATGACCCGGAGGTCTCATGTAAATTGCAGTGTGGAAACTTATGTTATAACAACTCTAATGAAGTCATATGTGTTGATGGGGTGGCATGGTTGAAGGGATTTAATCCATCTCACCATCAGCTTCTTGTCTCCGAACAACCCGGTCCTAAAGCATATGCATTAAATAGTGTCGCGAATAAAACTTTAATCTTAAATAATAACCTCGGCCGGTCTGTTAATGCTTTAGTGACTATTATCTTTAAGCCATTTGCATTAGTTAATCAGACACTTGATCTGATGGAGCCGCAAAGAACGATCATAAATAATAGGCCTGTAAGTATGCAAGTGGGGGAAACGACCCAAATAACCGTCCCAATTCCGACTGATACAACTAGTATGTCCGCGCAATTTCAGACCTTTATATGGGATGCGGATAATAGAGAAGGCATATCCAACTCTTACTTTTCTAATCCCTTCACCATCTATAATCCGTCAAGATCCAAAATTACTTGCCATGAATATATAACTAATACAGATTACCCTTATTCTTATTTATGCACACCTAAGTATTATATTCCCTTAGGGACAATAGGCTGTAGGCCAGGACAAATACTGGGTAATGGAAAAATATGTGGCGCTGATTATTATGCTATTTATCCCTACCAAAGAATAGATCGATTTGCGAATAATGTTAAAATTCTTTTTTTAAGTGCCTATTTGCAAAGTGATGCATCAGTAATTGACAATGAAGAATTAATGTTAAGTAATGAGCTGAATTTATTAGTTCAGAAATTCAATAGTATATCAAATGATTTAAATGTTTCAAACACGATTCAAGTTGATCAGAAAAAATGTTCGGCTAGTCCGGCCGCAATTAGAGCATGGCTCAATACACTTAGAAATACCGATTCATCTCCATCTATATTCACCTCGTTATCACAACTTTGCAATATAAATACAGCCGGATATACGCATTTCGATATGAATTTTCCTATGACGAGCTTAAGCGATTCTGATAGATCGTTAATCCAACAAAAAGCATTTGGTGGGATACTGGCGGCGGCCATATATGCTTATGATGGAGTTATCCACTCGTCCTTAACGTCCGGTAATTGGCGCGTAATTTTACATGAGATAACACATTCTTTTGGCGCGCCTGATATTTTCATGCGTGATGATCCTGCTTATCAAGATTATGGTAAAAATTATATTTGGGGAGACTGCTATCTTATGGGTGCGAGTGGCCTTTTTGATATGGATACAACGTTGTGTCCATTGGAGGCTGCATATTATAAGAATTATTAATCATTTTTAATAGTAAATTGACTTTACAGCTACTATTTTCGATAAAAGCCGAGGCGTCCTTGCCTCGGTCTTGGCTAAATAAAATTTTGTGCAATCTTTATCCCCATTTTTTCCACTAAGTTGGAATAGAGGATTAAAAAATGCCCTAATTAGGGCATTTTTTATTTGTTTTTGTTTTAAAATAAAAGTGTTGACCGATGGCGGCTGGTGGCATATAATTACTACTGTGAGGTGAAAAGTGGGGAAAAACTGTTAACGCGGGGGATAAGTCGGACATTTTTAATTTATATTGTCAAACAATCAAATTAATATCGTCATTCCCGCCCCCATTTTCATGAGGGTAAACTCCAGCGGGAATCCAGACTAATTTTAATTAAATC
>ERZ1292640.93-Hain-H43-02um-R1-93-length-71334-cov-20_pt1 | contig 71334 bp, 44 predicted proteins | sample MGYA00564404_ERZ1292640 | MGnify/ENA primary metagenome ERZ1292640 (study PRJEB36523, sample SAMEA6512636) | groundwater metagenome | collected 2019-01-08 | study: AquaDiva: Metagenomics assemblies of 32 groundwater samples
GGAAGGTGTGGGAGACCGTGCTGGCGGGGACGCCGAACGCGGTGTCGGGCGCCGGTGACGTCGTGTACGTGGGCACTAGGCAGGGCACGGTGGTGGGGCTGCGGCTCTCCGACGGCGCGAAGCTCTGGAGCGCGGCGCCGGGACACGGCGTGATCGACGGGGTGGGCGTGTCGGGCGGGCGGGTGCTGGTTACGGCGGGGACGTGGGTGGGATCGCTCCTGCCGGCGCCTGACGCGCCTGACCAGCTCGCGCTGGGCAAGGACGGGAAGAACAGCCGTCTCACGTGGGCGGCAACGCAGCCCAACGGCTCGGCGATCAGCGCGTACCGGGTGTGGCGTCGCCGGGGGCAGAGCGTGGCGATGCTGGGGACGGTGACCACGCCGGGATTCGGCGAGCCGCTCGTGGCGGGCGAGGTCGGGTACCAGGTGACCGCGATCGCGGCGAACGGGGCCGAGAGCGGACGGAGCGTGGAAGTGACGCTGGCGAAGGGCGAGCCGCTGCTGCGCAAGCTGGCAGTGGGACCTCTGCCGCTGGACCCGCGGACGGGCACGCTCACGGTCACGTTCGACCTGCGGGAGACGGCGCGGATCACGTGGATGGTCGTGGACGCCGAGGGCCGCGCGGTCACGGACGAGCGTACGGTCTCGGCAGCGGCGGGCGCGGGGTCCGTGATCTGGGACGGCCGGAACCGGACGGGCGCGCCGGCGGAGCCGGGCGTGTACCGGGTGACGCTGAAGGCGACGGCGGCGTCCGAGACCGACGCGCAGGCGCACGCGGTGCCCGTGCTCTGGGGCGCGGGCGCGGGATCGCCGACCGGTCCGCTGGCGGGCCCGGCGAGCGGCGGCGGGGCATCCGCGGCGGGAACGGGCGGCGGTGCGCCGTCCGGCGGCACGAGTGCCGGAGGCGGGGGAGCCGCGTCCACGTGGGGTGGCACGGGTAACAACGGGGTGCGCGACCACGGGGTCGGCGAGGGCCGCGATGGGGCGGGACAGGGCAACGGCCAGGGCTCGGACAAGGGGCAGAAGCGATGAATAGTCGTTGGGCGGCACTGAGTCTGACGGCGAGTCTCGCTGCGGCCGGAACCGTCCAAGCACGACCACCGATGAACGCTCTTGTTCTGTTGAACGCGCAGGACATGCGCACGGCCTTGCATGTGATCTCGCGGATGAAGGATATGGGGGTCGAGGTCCGAGTCGCGACCCCGCCGCTGGCGGCTATGGTCTACCTCAGCCAGGAAGCCTCCGAGCGGCTGAAGAACTCGGTGGACGAGCTTGGCATCATCAGCATTGACCGGGAGAGGATTCCGGAGAAGAGGCTGAAGAAGCTTGCCGGGGATGCGGCTCAGATCGCTGGAGCGTGGAACAGAATCCTGGATGCTCGCCGTCTTGACGAGCACGGTGGTCGAGGACGGCCGATCGCCAAGCTCTACCCGGATGCGTTTGTCCCGCCTCCCTCTACGCTCTCGTTTTCGAGGACGATCCCCGTCCATAGTCCCCCTTGGGGTTCGCAGTGGCCGGATACGAGCGAGTATCTGCTTGCCGACCCACGGAAACCCATAAGCGTCATGGTTGCGTTGATCCTACCGGAGAGCAATGGCAATGCGGAGGATTGGACGATGACGGGTACGATATTCACTGATGGCTGGACAGTTTACGAAGAGGTCGAGGACGGCCTTGATTTCTGGGCGCGCAATGCGCCTGCGTGTGCCCCGCTCACTTTCGGATTGACGACTCCTCGAAGCGCGACCACGTCTGTAGAGCCGATCTCGCTCAGGGCCACTGGGCCGGCAGGAGGGTGCTTGGGTCAGGAGGACCTCTGGATAGGTGAGATCATCTCCCAGATCTGCCCGGGGTGTCCGGGGCCCTCATACATGGACAAGGTCCGGCAGTACGATGACGCTTGGAGATTGACTGTCGATTCGGACTGGGCTTATACGATCTTCGTCGTGAACAGCCACAATGATCCGGACAACAGCTTCGCGCCCTTGCCGGCGGGTCCTCCCTGCAACAGTGCGGCCCTATTCGCGTACGCTTACCTCGGGGGGCCATTCCTCGTGATGACTTGGGGCAACGACGGCTACGGCATCACCTGGATGGATGCGGTCGTGGCGCACGAGACAGGCCACATCTTTTATGCTCTCGACGAGTATTGTTCGGCGAGTTCCCCCGCTGAGACCTCGGGCTATCTCAACGTGGCTAACGGGAATCACCAATTGGCGTTTCCTGGAGTTTGTCCGACGGACTACTCGTGTCCCGCGAATCCTCCCACATACGGGGTGTGTTGCATCATGCGGGGACAGACGGACTCATTCACGTCGAACGGCATCTGCGACTTCACGCTGGGTCAGATAGGGTGGCGCGATGCCGATAGCGACTCCATCATGGACATACTGAACAAGCCGCCGGATGCCCACTTCACCTTCACGGATCCATCGGTCATAGACGGATCGGTCCGACCAGCGCTGGTTCGTCAGACCGCGCGCATAACGGGGGTGGCGACCTGTGGCACGATCTACAATGACAATCCGTACCCAGGTGGTTCACATCCATTAGGACTCAGGGACAACATGACCGTGAGCCGGGTCGTGGACGTTACCTACAGCGTGGATGGGGGGCCCATCTTGCCGGCGTTCGCGTCGGACGGATTCTTCAGCAGTGGCCAGGAAGCATTCTACTTCGATATTGCATTCCCAGCCCCAGGAACCCCATACGTGCTGGAGGTCCGTGCCGGCTGCAACGCCGGCTGTCAGGGCGCGACCATCTACGGGTCTTCCGTGTCCGCGTCGGTTTATACTCTCCCGATGCCGGCGGCCTGCCCGTGACGCTCCCGCGTTCGCCGCGACGCTCCCGTTGGTGTGCGGCCGTGTTGGCTACGGTCGTGGCCATCTGGCCATTGCGTGTCGCGAGTGCCGATCATGGCATCCGGGGGGATGGAGCCGCGTTGGCTGCTATCAGCCGACTCGGAGAGAACACCCGGGCGATCTCGCATATGTCCTTTCGTCACGTGCTCCGTGTCGTATACAGATCAAACACCACCGCTTTCGAACGTGAGCAGTATCGGATCAACCTGGTCGACTACGATCGGGCGAGTCAGGAGATCCGGGTGGAGTACTTGGCGCCCTACTCGCGTGTCGAGGACTACGGGGCAGAGGGAGCATTGCCGGCGCCTCCTACCAAGGACGTGTTCACGGGTTTCACGCTTTGGGCCCTCAATCCTGAGTTGCAGGTTGCCAACTGGCGGTTGACCCTGGGGGCGTCACCGTCGAATGGGATGGTCATTGTGATCGGCCGGGCTCCAGCGGACCAGATACCGGCGTCCGGATACGCTCCGCACTGGGAAGCCATGGTCGATCAAGTGCGCAACAGACTGATCAGCGTGACGCACTTCGCCGATTCCGGGGAGATCGAAAGGACGATCGGACTGGAGTCCTACCAGTCATTCGCCAATGGCCGGGCTGTTCTGCCGCTCCGGGTGCGCGGGCGGGAGTTCGCCCGGCTCAACCGGCTGGAGACGATCGATGATTTCAGCGAGATGCTAGTCCAAACGGGCGTGGTGGGGAAGAAGCGGTGAGAGGCGCGCCGATTCCACACGAAGTCCGCTGGAAGTCCTGGTGGGTGGTTGCCGCCATGGCAGCGGGACTCGCCGGCAATGCGGCCCTCGGCGCTGATTGGGAGAAGTTCCGTTTCGATTTCTTCAACAGGGCGAGAAACCCGACCGAAACACTCCGGCCACCCCTCGACCTCATCTGGTGCGCTCCATTGCCCGGGCAGAGCGGGAGTCTGACCTCGTCTCCTGCGGTTGTCGGTTGTGCGCTGTTTGTGGTTGATGCAAATGGTTCTCTGCATGCTCTGGATGCCAACAGCGGAAGTCCTATCTGGACATTCGCGCCGGGAATGCTGGGCACTCCGGGATTCGGCCCGGATGAGCAGGGATCTGCGCGTAAAGGACGCTCATCTCCTGACGCGCCTGTCGGGAATGACCGTGTCTACTACGCAGTCGGCTACAAGGTGTTTGGTGTTCGACGCGATCTCGCTGACGCTTGGACGTTTACGGGCACACTTGGAAGAGTCGTGCACGGTTTCTACAGTTCGCCCGCCGTAGACTGTAGCCGTGACGAGCTCTGGATCGGGGGCGACGGCATATACAAGCTCCACGCGAGCACAGGAACTCCCTACATCAATGGACACTATGATGGGTTGAGTGATGGGTTCTTTCTCGATATCTGGCACAGTTCGCCCCTCTTGCTTGATGAGCAGGTGGTGATCGGGGCAGGTAGCCTTGTCATCTCAGTTGATCGTTGCACTGTCCGAAAGCGGTGGTATGTGAACCCAGGGGGGATTGTCATGGCAACCCCCGCCTACGATCCCGTCAGGCAAAGGATTCTATTTGGCACCCTTTCATCGGCAGGCGATGGCCGCCTCTACTGCGTGGATCCTTCCGGAATCGTAGTCTGGTGGGCGGATGCGGGCAACCAGTGGGCGGGGCCGGTGCTGGAAACGGACAATCCCGATCCCAATAGCGGTACCGCGTACATACAGACGGGGGGCCTCGGGGGGAGTCCCACCGCTTTCGGCATGCGCGCGTACATCGTCAATCCTGCCGGCCCAACCGGTCTCCCGACATGGACGATGGCGAGACTCGAGCTTGGCTTCAACTGGGAATCGTCGCCCAGCTTGGTGGGCAATTCCGTTGACGGCGTCCTCTACGCCGCGAGCGATATCTCCTACATGGTGACATTTCGGGCCAGTGATGGGCTTCCCGCTGTTCCCGCAGATGTTCTGGGCGTGAATGGAAACATCAACGCGCAACCGACTCCGGCGAACGGCTTTGTCTATGTTTACGACGATGCCGGGAAGATAGTGGCCTATTCTTCTCCGGGATATGTGCCACCGGTCGTTGGTTGCTCGCTGACCCAGACCGGCATGGCTCCATGCTTGCGTCCGCCTCCTCCGTTGGGAGCATACCTCTCGACATCTTCCACGGAGCTCTGCGCCGGTTCCGATTTCCTTGTGGTGCTGACTCTCACGAACGGCGGGACAGCCCAGATCGACAACGTCGGAGTAGCATCGTTCGCCATAATTGGCCCCCCCGCCGCTCTGGTGAAATCGGGACCTTCGCCCGCGCTGCCGGTGACCATCCTTCCGGGAGAGTCGCGGTCATTCACTTGGACAGTTGCGGGAACTGCTCCGGGCGGCTGGATTTCCATCAGTGTGACTGTCGCGGGACAGGAGTCGTGCACAAGTGAACCATTCCTTGTCGGTCCCCTCTCTACGGCATCGATATTCATCGAGGCCGGAGTGTTGAGTGGAGTGCTCGCTGCCCCTGCGTCGGTGGCAAAGGGCGACACCTTCGAGCTCGTGTTCACCGTTTCGAGCGTGGGATCCTCAACGGTGTTCGGGATCACGACCCAGGCCTGGGTGGTATCCGGACCGGGAACAGTGGTCTTCGTGGCGGGACCCTCGCCGGCCGGGCCGCTGGATCTGCCGCCGGGCACCTCGCAGTCCTTCACCTGGTCCGTGTCTGCCACGGGGTCCGGGCAGGTGTGCTTCTCGGCAACGGCGGAGGGGGTGGCCTGTGGTGGAGTGGCGGTATCCGCCACATCCGGGGTTTGCGTGAAAATTCCCCAGGCACCCGTCGCGACGCAGTGCGAATGGCCCCAGTTCCATCACGATGGGGCGCACACGGGCTTGACGGACTGCGATACATGCCCCTGGATGGAACTGAAATGGTCAAGGACCCTGAGTTTGCGGAAGAAGGCCGATGAGTTCACTTTCGCGTCACCGATCGTCGCTGCGGGCAAGGTCTTTGCGGGCGCGATGGACGGGCAACTGCTCGCCTGCGACGCGGTCACGGGGGCGCCCGTGTGGGCGTATCCGGTTGGGGCGAATCCGATCCAGTCCGCCGCCGCCGCCGTCACCTTTACGGATGGCCTCACGGTGGTTGTCGTGGGAACTTCGACGGGGCTTGCCGGGATCGACGCAGGGACCGGAATCCTGCTCTGGACTGCGACCCTGACCGGAGGCATCAACCGTGGTTCGCCGACGATGGTGGGGGGTGTGGTGTATGCCGCCTCGGTCGGCGGAGTCGCGGCGGGCATCGACGCCCGAACCGGCGCGATCTTCTGGTCGAACACGTTGTTGGGATTGGGCGTGGATTGCTCGCCCGCCTACGGTAACGGCTCGCTATTCATTCTGCGGAGCGGGATCAACAATACGGACGTCCTGAAGCTCGATGCGGTTTCTGGGGTCCTTCAGGGCATTCTCAGCCTGACCGACGGGCCTACAAGTTCTTCTCCCGCGTATGGGCAGGGCCGCGTGTTCTTCGGCTGTGACAGGGGTGTCTTCTATGTTGTCGATGCCGCGTCGATGTCCTTGGTCTGCAGTCCGTCTTTCAAGGTGCCGAATCCGCCCATCGTCTTCTCTACCCCAGCCGTTAGCGGCTCGTCTATCTACGTGGGAGCGGCGGACCCGGCGATGAAGAACGCGGATGGGGGAATCTGGACCTTCGACAACGGGATGGTTCCGCCCTGTACCATGACGCACGTATACCCGGCGGTTGATGGAGCGGACGTCTTCAGCTCGCCCGCCCTGGGGTGGGACGATGCGATCTTCTTCGGGGTCGACCGGCTCAAGAAGGTGTCCGGCGCCAGCCTGCTCGGCATTGATCGATCGGGTTCTTCCATGTTCGGTTTTGCGGTGCCCGCCGGTTTCACGGCGCGGGGATCTCCCGCGATCGCGAACGAAATGGTCTACTACACCGCCGCGACCGGAACGAAGGCGAAGGCAGGCGTGCTCGTTCTATACGCCTTCGGCCCGGTGCCGTTCCGTCCCCCGTTTGCGTTGACGGCAGTCCCCGATCCGACGGACTGCAACGTCAAGCTCTGTTGGCAGATGGGGACGCAGTCGTGCCCATTGCCGACGACGATGAGGGTGTACCGAAGCACGACCCCGGGTTTTGTTGTGAATGCTCCATCGACCGACCTTGTGGCCGATCTTCCGCCTATGGCGGCGACGTGCTTCACCGATACGAGCGTTACCGCGGGGATCACCTACTACTACCGGGTCTGCACGTCGCAAACAAGTTGGGGTCCGCCGATTATTCTGCCCTTCAACTGGTTCTGCTCCAACGAGATTTCGGTCACCATGCAGCCTGTCTTGGCACCACCGGTGATCGTCGGGATTGGGGCCGGAACGACCCTGACGGCCACGGTCTTCTGGGATGCGCCGAATGTGCCATGCCACGACGAATGCACGCGATACATCATCTTCAGGAGCACGGTGCCCGGACAACGTGGCATTCTGGTGGGCTCCGTGGTCGGCAGCGTCTCCATGTTCGTGGATCCGGATCCCATCCCGGGCGAGGTTAACTGCTACATCGCGGTCTGCGAGAATATCGCGGGCACCGTGAGCGCGGATTCAGCGCCGTTCTGCACCCGCATACCACCAAAGTGTCCAGGCGGATTCCTGATCGGCATCGTTCCTTTCCAGCTCTGTGAGGTGGATCTGTGTTGGGATGCGGCACGGTGTCCGCACAACGTGACGGGTTACCGGCTCTACCGTGCGACGTATTCTCCCGTACCGATGGACGTGCCGATCGTCGAGGTCGGGACGCCGGGGACCACGTGCTACGTGGACCGGGATGTCACCGCGGGCCGCACGTACTACTACCGCGTCTGCGCGGTCATCCCCACGGGGGAAGACGTGGGATGCGCGGATGAGATCGCGGTTACCGTGATCCAGACAACCACGCCACCATCGCTCAATCCACCCAGCTTGCTTCCTGGCGGCAAGGTGGATTTGTCGTGGGGAGCGCCTGATCCGATGTGCGCCCTGGGCTGTACGAACTACGTTATCTACCGAAGCTCGATGCCGGGATGGCGGGGGGACGAGATCGGCCTCTTCAGTTCCACCGCCACCAATTTCATCGATACCCCGCCGGTGATTGCGGGGACGTTCTACTGTTACTCGATTCTCTGCCTGGACGACAAGGCCACGCCGGACCGGGTCTCGAACCAGGAGTGCGTCTACGTCTATCCGACGCCGCCGCCGTGCCCGGGCTGGTTCACGGCGTTGCCCGGGATCGGAGGGCTCTGCGACATCAAGCTCTGCTGGAACGCGGCGAACTGCGGGCCGGGAGTGACTGGATTCGTCGTCTACCGCGCCACGTTCTCGGGTGTGCCGCAGATCAATCCGATCCTGACCGGGCCCGTCACGCTGTCGACCTGTTACACGGATTCCGACGTCACGCCTGGTGTCCCGTACTATTACCGCATCTGCTACGTCCGCGCCGACGGTTCGTACGAGGGCTGCACGGACGAGGTCTGGACTTCCATCGTGGCCAAGGTGGTCTTGCCGCCGACGATAGGCGTTGTACGACGGCAAACCAACGGCTCGATCTACGTGAGCTGGTCTCCGCCGCGCACGGGGGAGTGCATCGAGGCCTGCTCCACGTACGCGATCTTCCGCAGCACGGGGACATGGTGGCCCGATGACGAACTGGTTCGCGTGGGTGGCGGCACGACCTACTATGTCGATACGCCGCCGAACCTCCCGGGCGTCATGTACTGCTACGGCGTGGCCTGCGTTTCCGGCGCCGAGGAGGAGAGTCCGCGATCCGACGGAATCTGCCTGGCGCCGCCGTGTCCGGGGGAGCTAACGGCGGTCGCCGTGGGGGGCGAGTTCTGCGGCGTCGGGCTCTGCTGGGCGGGAGGGACGTTCTGTATGCGGCCAGTAACTGCCTTCGTCGTCTACCGCAATTCTTTCCCAGGCGTCCAGTTGTCCAATCCCATCTCGGGTACGACCATGGTGACCTCGGGATGCTACACGGACTACGCCGCGAGTGCGGGCGTCAGGTACTACTACCGCGTCTGCGCGCTGACGGATGGGTCAACCACCGCTTGGTGCGCGGACGAGATCGACCTGGAAATGGAAGGCGTCCAGGTGGCGCCGAACCTTGAGGATGTGAAGGTCTTGCAGGATGGCAGTCTCCAGCTCTCGTGGTCGCCTCCCGTGTTGCGGTGTGGAGTTCCATGCACGGTCTACGCGATCTACCGTGCGACCGCAGGGACCGTCCCGTATATGATCGCGCTCATCGACTCGAGCACAAGCACATGGATTGACACGAATCCCGTACCGGGAGAGACGAACTGCTATGGCATGTGTTGTGCCCTGACGGGACTTCCTTGCCCGGTTCGTGTGTGCGCTGTCCCGTCACTGCCATGCATTCCCGTGAGCGCGCCCTGGTGGGCCGAGGTCGGCCACGATGCCAACGCTTCACGCGGGACTCCGATTCCCGGTCCCATCAACGCCAACTTCGCCACGATCTTCACGGCTTCGGCTAGAATCGCTGGTCCGGTAGCTACGGCCGAGGGCTACATGGTTTTTGGCGATCTTGCGGGAATCTTCTACATTCTGAACCCCGACTTCTCCGTGAAGTGCGAATATCAAACCGGCGGGGCGATCCGGTTCGCTCCTGCGGTGGATGTGTACGCCAAGAAGATCGTCGTCGGGTCGGATGACGGCTATCTCTACCAATTCGACTATGCCTGTGGCTTGGTGAAGACATTGCACGTGGGTCGGCTTCGGAGCCCGGTTATTGTGGATTGCGGTCGCGGTGGCGGATGGTGGGGCGACACGGATGGTGGAGTAATCCAGATCTGTCGTGATTTCAGCTGTTCGACGGTCATTGCGCCGGCCGGGTGCCGGAATTGCGGCAATGGCGGGGGTGGTGGAGGCGGCGGTCCTGCGGGTGGTTGGGGGGACGGCGGGGGAATCCTGCCCTTGTACGGCGGGATCATCAGACGCTGGTGCGACGCGAACAGGTGCTACATCGAATCCTGGGACAGGACCGGTCTCAGAGGTTCCTATACCATCACCGGGGGGAATCAGGAAGGATGGATCTCGATCGTCGAGAACGGATCTGGGACGTCGTTCCTCATCACTCCGGGGCCGCAGTGCGTCCTGGCAATCGAACTGCCGAGCTTCGAGCTGAAGTGGAGGGTTCCCATCCCCAGCGGTCCTCCAGCCGTTCAGGGATGCCATATCTATCTCTGGAGAGATTCGACCGTCACCGAAGTTGACTGTCAGGGAATTGTGCAGAGGGAGATTCCTTGCGGCCCGCGCATAAGGGCTCCGATCGTGGCGTCCGGGACCCTGATCTACGTACCTCAGGATGGAGGCTTCACTATCATCGGGGCGGATCGAACGTTCATTCCGTTCCCCTGGAAGACCCCTTCGGCGCCTATCATGACGTGGGTGCCCTGGTTCGACTGGTGGTGGCTGATGTGGTGTGTCCCAGACGGCGAGAATCTAATCGGCATCTGGCGGTTCCCGGGGTGGCCGCAAATGCCGCAGGCGCAGTTGGGGTTTGGATCCATTCAGTTGTCATGGTTCGTGCCGACGTTATCCTCGTCTCCTTTCCCGCTCGGATCATTCGCTATCCAGCGCGGGGCGTTCCCCGGCGACCCGAATGCCGTATTCCTGCCGGTGGTGCCAGCCTCGCAGACGTCGTTCACCGACAACGATGTGCTGCCGGGGATGACGTATTGCTACACGCTATATGCCATCGACACCGAGGGGAACATAGGCCCTCCGGCAGTGTCGGTCTGCGCAGGCCCTGTGCCAATCTCCCTGGGCTTGGCGGCGACCTTGGACGTGGCGCCGACAGCGGTCTGCGCCGCGGGGAAGGCAGTGGTTTCGCTCACCGTCTCCAACGTGGGCCGCGGTGTGGCGGTGGACGTGACACCGGGAACTCTAGTGGCCAATGGAACCGGGGGGGTGTCGTTCGTTGATGGGCCTTTCCCAACACCTCCGCAGGCCCTGACGGCGGGGGGGGCGGTCGTCTTCTCATGGACATATACAGCGACAACTCTGGGCGCAGTTGTCTTCTCGACGACCGCAACTGGGAGAGACGCCCTGTCGGGCAGTTCGCTGACCACGGGCACCGTGATATCCAACCAGCTGTCGGTGCAGACCCCGGGGTTGCTGGTTTCTCAACTGGCCCTGCCGTCTCAGGTAGGGGTGGGCGAGATGTTCAGTGTTGGCCTGACCGTGACGAACGTTGGGGGTGCGGTGGCGTCAGGTGTCACGCCTGAGATTCAGTTGACCAGTGGAGCAGGGCTGGTCGAAGGTCCTACTGGCCCCTTGCCGTCAGGTCCCATAAGTCTTCTCTCGGGGGCGATGGCGACCTTCGTGTGGTCCTACACGGCGGTGGGGACAGGCACGATCTGCCTCTCCGCCACGGCCAGCGGGGTGACGTGCGGGATGACTTCGGTCGCCGCGGCGGCCAGTGGGTGCACAGCAGTCACGCCGCCTCTTGGTGCTGTTGCGCTGCAGATTACTGCCCCCGCAACTGTCACTGCGGGTTTGAGCTTCACCGTGACCATCACCGCCGTTGATGCGGCGGGATCTGTAGCTCCATCCTATGTGGGTACGGTGCTTCTCACCACAACGGATCCAAGTGCGGCGATTCCCGGGTCAGTTACCTTCACGAGTGCGGATGCTGGCGCCAAGAGGATCCAAGTGACCATGCAGACAGTTGGCATCGTGGCGATCAGGGCGGTGGATGCGACATTGACCAACCTCAAGGCCGAGGCCAGCGTGGCGGTCCTTTGCCCCGTGATCGGAGAGTCGTTGGTGGTGTCCGTTCCCACGCTCGTGTATCCGGGGGTGGAGTTCACGATGACGGTCACGGCGCTGAACTCGAGAGGCAAGGTTGATGCTCGCTTCACGGGGACGGTGACGTTCTCCTCATCGGATCCGATGGCGATCCTGCCGGGGCCATGCACCTTCAGCCGGACTGACAACGGTGTTCGGCTCTTTACGGTGCAGTTCTACTCGCCTGGCGTTCAGCAGCTCGTAGCGTTTGATGCGAGTGGAAGTTGCGGGTTCTCGGGCTATTCATCCGCCAGTGTCATCTCAGACCAGAATGTCGTCATGTGGCCGAATGCCCAATACAACGACATCGACTTCTACGGGTCCGAGGGATGGGTTGTGGGAGGTTTGCCGGGAAGCGACAGCCCGTTCGTGCTGCACCGCGATGGACAGGCGTGGTCGAGGGTCATCGTGTCCATCGTCTCAAGTTGCACGGGCTACTTTGGGACTGCTGTTTCGCTCAGTAGCTCGCAGACGGGATGGATGACAGCGAATGTTATACATACCGGGTGTGCTCAAGACACATCCCGATCCATTCGATATGAGATGAGGGATGGGGCATGGACGATCAATGACGTCAACACAGTCGAGGCCTCGAACATGAAGGGCCTTAGGCTTGTCAGTGAGACTGAAGGATGGGAGGCAACGCTCGCTTGTGCAATATGCGATCCGGCGCAGGCGGAGTCTCGTATCTATCGCCTTTCCGGGACGACGTGGTCTCTCTTCCAGAGTTTCCCGGGCAGCGCTGGCTTCTCAAGGATTCGCTTCGCTCGTGGGCAACCCAACGAGGGCTGGATGCTTGGGTGGCAGCAGCCGTATCACTACAATGGAAGCCAGTGGGCGATGGATACCACTGCTCCGCCGGTCCGGGGATTCTGGATGAACGCTCCAGACGATGTCTGGGCGGGCGGGAATCTCATCAACGAGCTTTGGCATTACGGTGGGTCGTCCTGGACGCCGGTCGCGAGCCCGGCGCCTGATCCGCAATCGGTCATTCTAGGCATTTCCTTCCTCGATCCTGAGCATGGCGTAGGTGTGGGAGGGACGGTGGGGCAGGGAGCGTCGAATCTCCCAGTGGTTCTCGTCTATGGCTGCGGGACGTGGTTATACGTTCCAGTGTCGCCTCCACCGGGATTCCGGCGAATGATTCTCGAGGACGTAAGGATGGTGAGCCCCACCAAGGCATGGGCCATCGGCGAGGTCTCGACTAGGCCCCTCGGAGCGTTGACTCAGGGCGTTGTTATAGGCATCGACCTGCCGGACGTTTCGGCGGGATGTCAGCTTGTTTCCGGGAAGAGCAGCAGGTCATGTTCACCTTCCCGAGCGATATATGGCGGAGCTGTCTCAGCGGCAAGAGGCGCAAACAGTGATCTGGGGGCAAGACGGCGGATTGCGACCAAACCGGTTGTCTTGAGGACAAAGTTCCTGAGCTTGGGCCCGGGGTTCCTTGGCGTCTCCGGGATCCGTCCGCAGCGTGGAGATAGCGCAGGAGGAGGAATCGCCAGACCGAAGAAGGGATCGCCGAAAGAGGAAAGGCATGCGGGCAAGTGGCCTGCTTCCCTGCTTGCCGAGTCCTTGATGTCAGTGGATTCGAAGGATGGCAAGATGCTTTCCATGGAGGTTCTCAGCAGGGGGGGAGATTCCCCGTCTGGGGATGGGCTGTCCGTGGCCAGCCCCTCGACAATAGGGTCTCCTTCAAGAACGCATCAACATTAGATAGATCCGGGTTCTCTCCGGCCCGGTGACATTTTCCACGTTAGAATAGTTCAATGCACGATCTTGCCCTAGATCCGCGCCGGCGGAGAATAAGAGGCTTCACTGTACCGGCGATTTTCCTGCTGGCCTGCATCATCGTGGGTGCCTCACGCCTGCCCAATTCCATGCCGGAGTACGGACGGGCTGTGCGTGCGGTTGCCGATGGGGTTGCGCTTCTGCCGGGGAGAGGTGCGCTGTTCAATCGACTGCTCGAGCACGGGTTACTGCTTGGGTGCTGGCTCTTCGCGTTTCTGGGCTCGATCGGCGCGGGATATCCGGCAGTCCGAATTATCGGCAGAAGGTCGGCGCCTGCAAGTGTCGAAACCGTCGCCTTCTCCGTCATTCTAGGCTGGGCTCTGTCCGGGCTCTGTCTCTTCGGGTTGGCTTTGGCCGGGCTGTTCTTTCAGAGCGTCATCGTTGGATTTGGGGTACTCATTGTGGTCCTGGGCGGTGTTCTCGTGTCCGCGAGACGAGGAGTGCTCCATCTGGCCGTCCTCCGACAATTCCGGGAGGGCCTGCCTGCGTGGATCTGGGCGGTTCTTGCCGGCCTGCCGGCAATCGTTGCCGTGCCGCTGATTCTGGTCCCGCCCATCTATGTGGATTTCTACCAGTACCATATGGCTGCTCCCGCTCACTTCCTGCAGGCGCATCGTTTCGCTACCGAGGGGACTGGGTCGTGGTATCAGGCTCCAATCAATGGTGAAATGCTCAACTCCTTGGCATGTATCTTGGGTAACGACGCGCTTGGTCCCGCCATCGCAGCTCTCCCATACCTCGCCATGTTGGTGCTTCTTGCGCTGTGGATTCTGCAGCAAGGTGGAGGGAGGATGGCTGCGTTCGCGATCGGTACCATCCTCTCGATGAAGCTCACCTACTGGGTCATCGGGACTGGGAAGAACGATCTTGGCGAGGCGGGCATCTGCGTTGCAGCTCTTCTGGCTCAATTGCGCGGGAGATCGCGGATGGCGGCGGTGCTCTGGGGGGGGGCCTGCGCGGCGAAGATCAATGGGTTCGCCTTCGCGGGTCTTGCGTGGATATGGCATGAGGTAGAGCGGGGCCGGCGGCTGCGCGGTCGCTGGCGTCCGGACGCTGAATGGATCGGGCTGGCCATCCTGCCCGTCTTCCCCTGGCTTCTGAAGAGTTGGCTCTTGCGCGGTGATCCGTTGTACCCGGCCTTCAGTTCCTGGTGGCCAGGTTCGCTCTGGGATGCAGGCAGGCAGGTCGCGCTGGAGCTCTCTGTCGGTCGCCACGAATCGCTGGCATCCTTGACTCGCCGTGCACTCATGATCCCCCTAGACTGCCAGCCGCTCCTCCTGGTGGCCTGTCCCGTATTGATCTATCTCTGGCGGCGCCTTGGGCGCCATGTCCGCCAAGTGACCGTTGCGACTGTGGTCTCCTATGTCGTCTTTGCCCTTGTGGTCTACGTCGAGATGGACCGGCTGACCTTGCCGATCATGATCATCTGGTGTGGCGTAGCGTCCCTGGTGATTGGGATGTTTCTGGAGGACCTTCCGGAGATTTCCCGTGTACCGCTACTCATTGTTCTCTGTCTAGTGAGCTGGGCTCCAACGGCAGGAGCGATCAATCTGTCCTATGACGGGAGGTCCATTCGCTACCTCACGGGCGTACTGACTTCCGGTGATCTCTACCGTGAAGGACGAACCACGATTGCAGAGACACAGGAGGCCGTCAGGGGACTGGTTGGTCTGCGAGGGCTTCTCCTGATCGACGACCACATGCCCTATCGCTGGCCGGGAAAGGTGCAGACTGAGGATTTCTTCGACCGGAAGCCGTCCTGGGTCCTGACGAAAGAAGCGATCGACGCGGGCAGGATCTATATCAGATTGCGCCAACGAGGCATTACCCATATCGCGGAGAACTTCGTCGCCGGCATGGCGGTGTCTGCCGGCGGTTCGGCGTACAAGGCATACCCATGGGATCGGAGGCAGCTGACGCTCCTGCGGGACTTCATGAAGCAACACACCGAAGTTGCCGTTGCCCCCAGGCACTGTGATTCCGTGAACGGTGGCTACTACGTCTACCGAGTAGTCTCACGGCCGGAACACTCATCCCCGCTCATCTACTATCTGCCTGGTATCACGGAGGTGATCTGGCAGATCTACCAGCCGGTCGGCTATGGCCTCCCATTGCGCGCGCGCGAAAGGGCCCTGTACTTCGTGGCCCTGCTGCCCGATGTTGGTAGCTTCCAGATGCTGGGCGCGGTGTTCGCGTACATGGGCCGGGACTACAAGGACGCGGCGTCGGAGTTCGGCCGCCTCGCGTATGCGGGCATGGTCGGTGATTTCTTGCATGGTTTCTGGGGCATGGCGGCCCTCCAGGCGGGGGACAATGCCACAGCGATCCGCGCGTTCGACGCCGCGCGGGGGATCTACCCTGGTCAGCGCGCGATGGTGGACGAGAACGAGGCGCGTGCCTATGCCGGCCTCGCGATGCGAAACGCTGAGAAGGGCAGCGATCTCAAAGCGGCGCTTGCCTATGCACAGAAGGCTGTGGCCCTGTGGCCGGACAGTGCTCCAGCCAATCTCAGCTTGGGTGTCGTGTGCCTGAGGTTGGGCCGTGTTGGCGAGGCGAGAGGACTGTTCGAGGCCGTGAAGTCCCGGCACCCGGAGGATTGGCCCGTGCAACAGACCTGTCTGACGTATCTTGCGGAATGCAGTCGCTTGCAGAGTCAGGCCCGTTGAAGGTCGAGGCGTCAGCGAAGTCTGAGGGACAGTTGAAGATCCGCCCGGTCGCGGTGCTCGCCGGAGTCTGGGTCATTGCGGTGGCCTTGATTCTCGGGCGTGGGGGACTCGCGGAAGGTCTCGAGGGCATGGGCCAGGCCTTTGACCGGCTGGGGACGGGATGGACTCCGGCCGGGCCGTGGCTGGCGGCGAACGCGGCGAGATCGATGGCGGCGATCGTGTGGTGTGTGGTGATGCTGGCGGCGAGCGACGCGATCGGCGGGGCGATGCTCGGGCTCATCGCGCGCCCCAGTCCGAACAGCTGTCTGAGGTGGACAACGCCGCTGGCAGGATATGCCGTGATATCGCTGGCGGTGCTGGGCCTGGCTTCCACCGGATTGTGCTTCCCAAGGGTGATCGGTGTGGCGATGGCGTTCGGGGTGGTGGTGGCGATCCGTGGGATCGTGGGGGGGATGGTCCGAATGCCGGGGCGCGTGCGCGAGCTCGTTCGCGAGACGCCCGTGGCCGTAATCAGCCTGGTAGCGGTGTGCGTCCTGAACCTGCCCCGGCTCGTTCTGCCCGAGCACAACGAGGACTGCCTCATGTACCACTTGGCACTGCCCCAGCAACTCCTGCTCCGGCACCGGTTGCCAGGGCCGCCGAGCTACTGCATTTGGGCGTATCCCCTGCTCGCGGATTTTCCGGGCGTGTTCGCGATCCGGCTAGGTCTCGACGCATCGGTTCGGCTTGTCGGACTCGCCATCATGGGGTTGGGTGCCGCCGCCTGCGTGAGCGTTTTCGCGAAGGGGATGAGAGGAGGATGGGCAGCCCTGATTGCGCTCGTCGCGCTCTTCGTTCCGTCGGGAAGCTGGTTCTTCCTCACGGCCAAGAACGACACGGCATCTTGCGGATACATGCTCGCGGCGGTCGCGATCCTTTCCGGGGCGGGAGGGCGACGCGGTGAAGCGGGGCATCTGATCTGGGGTGCGTGGATGTCCGGATGCGCCGTCGCGGCCAAGTACACGCTGGGACCGATGGCCGCCGTAGGGTTGTGCGCGTTCGTGCCGTGGCGCCGGTTGTGGTCTCTGCGGTTCGCAGCGGGGGCCTTGACGGTAGCGGCGACCCCTCTGGTTCCATGGCTCTTGGTGTCGTGGATGAACTACGCGGATCCCCTGCATCCGTATGGCGCCATCATGATGCCGGGCGTGTTCGGGATAGACGACGTGGGCCGGCTCTTGCGTGACCAGGAGGGGGACAGGGCGGGATTCGCGCGGCGGATCTTGGATAATGCGACGCAGGTCGGCGAGCTATGCATTCACAATTCCTGGCTCGCTCTGGCGGCAATTCCGAGTTGGTGGCTCCTGCGTGACACGGTAATGGCGAGAGCGGCGGTGACGGCAGTACTCGGGGCCTGGCTCCTGATGGTACTGAACCCCGGAGGGCAGACGCATATGGCCCGGTTCGTCTTCCCGGCGCTGGTGCTGCTCGACCTGATGGGGCTGGCTGGATGCGCCTGCGCTGTGCGCTGCATCCGGACTTCGGAATCTGTGCGGCGCTGGTTGTCGGCTGGAGCTGCCTTGGCTCTTGGGGCGGTGGCGTTGGTGCTTGCATGCCGCATCCATCCCTACGTCACATGGAAAGAGGACGAGATTGACTTGCGCGGTCGCGACTACCTGTCCGGCCGGATGGACGCCGAAGACTATCGGCGGTCGTTGATGGGATCGTTCGGCGTCATCCAGCCAAGGCTTGCCGCGGCCATCGCGGGTGGACGGGGTCGAATCCTCGTAACGGGGGGGAAGTTCCTGTGGGGGATCCCGGCGCCGCTGGTGACGGTCGGGATCGGGGTGCCGCCGGTATGGACTGCAGTGAATCCCTCGACGAATCCGGACCGGCTGGCGGTTTCCTTCCGGCAGGCCGGGGTGCGATGGATTCTCTACGACTCCGATGTCGGTGCGTGGGACCGGATCAAGGTAGGGCCTTTCGCGTGGACGCCGCGGATGCTCAGGCTCTACGCTGACTACGCTAAGAGCCGGTTTGTGGTCGTGGCGTCGACACAGTGCGAGGGGCCAGGACATGGCCAGCACTGGCTCTTCGAATTGGCCGGCCGGCCGCATCCGGCCGCAGAGCGGGTGCCGGTTCTGCCGGGCGCGGACGCGGCGTTCGCGGAGGCGACGGTCGCGGGGTTGAGCGGTAATCGAGCGCGCGCTATCGACGGGTTTCGAGCCGTGTACGACCTTCTGCCTGACGTGACGGCCGCCCGGTGCGCGCTTGGACATGCGCTCGTCCAGACGGGTGGATACCGGGAAGGATACGCACACGTCCGCGCCGCGGCCGAGGACGGACTGGCGAACTGTACGGAGCCTGCGCCGCTGAACTGGGCACTTGCCGCGTTCAAGACGCGGCGCATGGACGAGGCGATCTCGGTGTACCGGCATGCACTCGCCATCTACCGCCGCTGGCCGTCCGTCCCGATTGAGGCGCTCCAGCGGCTTCTTTGAACGAGGATGCCGGACTATGGGTAATCATTGACGCAGGGCGATCTCGATCCCATTCGCGGCGAGTCTGCGTTGTGTGCTGCAAATCCTGCCGGGAGGCTGGAATGGCCAGACAGATGATATTGAGGCCCTGAATCCGGTTAGTCTTTCGGCCCCCGTGCTATCCTGATACTCACCATGAACGACGCGTTCCGGAACCGCCGCGGCCACCGGTATTGCGAGGGCGTCACACCTCTTTCAAGCCGGCGCTTCCATGCGGTTTTCCCGCACACGCCTTACCGATGGTCCTCCTGACGTGGGGTGCACCGCAACCGTATCGATCCAGTTGTCGCTTGGCGAACGCCCTTAGCGCCCCACACCTCCTGACCTGATGTGGTGGCCGGTGGGGCCGTGGTTTGCCGCGAACGCCCTGCGGTCGGGCGCGGCGTTGCTGGTCTGCCTCCTCGTGCTGGGGGTGAGCGCCGGATGGGGTGAGCGTATACTCCGGCTCGCTGTGGCTCCCGGGGGGAAGCGCACCGGAAGCCTGCGGATGACCGCTCCGTTCCTTGGGTACGCGCTCCTGTCCCTCCTCGTTTTTGGCATCGCGGCGACGGGGCTCTGTTCTCCCGCGGTGATCACGGGATCGGCTGCGCTCGCCGTCGTGTGTTCGTGGCGCGGACTGGCGGGCCTGGCGGCCGGGGGGTGGCGCTGCATCCGGACGGCCTTCCGGGAAGCGCCCGTCCCCACGATGGGGTTCGCTTGGCTCGTCCTGATCATCCTGCCGCGGCTCCTGCTGCCGGAGGTCAACGACGACTGTCTGACCTACCACCTGGAGCTTCCCCGGCAGCTCCTGCTCCGCCACCGTCTGCCTGATCTGCCCGGGTACTGGGCGTGGCATCATCCCCTGTTGGCCGACTACCCGAATGTCCTGGCCGTGGGGGCGGGGGTGGACGCGGCGGTCCGGATGACGGGCGTGGCGCTGGCCTGGTGGGGGGCGCTGACCTGCCTGCGGGCCCTGGTCCCGGGACTCGCGGGCGGCTGGATGGCGCTCCTGGGAGTGGTGGCCCTCGTGGTGCCGTTCGGGCACTGGGTTCTCTTCACCGCCAAGAACGACGCGGCGGCGTGCGGCTTCCTTCTCGCGGCCGCCGCGGCGTGCCTGGAAGCGGGAGTGTGGTCGCGCGGCCCTTCGCGCGTCGGGGCCGCGACCTGCGCCGCGGTGCTGGCCGGATGCGCCGTGGCGGCCAAGTACACGCACGGGCCGGTCGTCGTCGTGGGCGCCGCGCTCGCGCTTGCTCGCGCGCGGGGCCTTGTTCCCGGAACGTGGCTATTCCGGTTCGTTCTGGCGGCCATGCCGATCACGCCGTGGCTGGCCTGGTCGTGGATCCGGCACAACGATCCCCTGCATCCGTTCGGGGCCTCGACCCTGCCCGGCTGGTTCGGGATCGGGGGCAACGGGGAGGCGATCCGCGTCGAGCTGGCCGGCATGCTGGGCGGGAGCCCCGGCAGATTCCGCTCGATGATAGACGCCGCCGCGCTGCTCGTCCGGGAGGCGTATCCGGCCCTGGCGGTGGCCCCGCTCCTGGTGGTCCGGTCCGAGCCCGCCGCGTGGTGGGCGGTCTGGACGGTCCTGGGCGGGACGGGTCTGGCGGCCGCGGTCGCACCCGGCGGCCCGGCGCAGTTGCCGAGGTACATCTATGCGGGCGCCGTGGTCCTGAATCTGATGGCTGCGGCGTGTGTCCTGCGCCGGGTCGGCCGTGCCGCGACGGAACCCCGGGGTCTCCGGGGGACCTCGGCGTCCATGGCTGCCCTCGCCCTGACTGCCGTGCTCTCGTTCTTCGTCTGTCGGGTTCATCCCCTGGTGAAGTGGCAGCAGGATGATGCCGGCGGGTTGGGCCGGTCGTACCTGGCGGGCCATCTGGAGGCCGAATCGTACCGCCGGGCGTTGATGGGGTCTTACGGCCGGATCCTGCCCGGACTCGAGGACTCGATCCGGGCCGGAGGCCGGGGTCGCGTGCTCGTCGTCGGAGGCTACTACTGGGGGATTCCCGCTCCGGTCATCGCCGACGACGTGGGGTGGTCGCCGGTCCGGCACGTCGTGGCAGGGGCCGGCGCCGGGCGGGTGGCGATCCGGTTCCGCCAACTGGACGTCCGGTGGATCCTCTACGACGCGGAATGGGGGGCGTGGGCCCGGACCGTCGCCAGCCCGTTCCCGTGGGGAGACCGCGAGCTTCGCGCGTACGCGGACTTCGCGAGTAGCCGGTTCCGCGTCCTGCGATTCACGGAGTACGTGAAGCCGGCCTTCGGAATGCAGTGGCTGTACGAGCTGGCCCCGCATGCCCCCGCGCCCCGGGTGGCGGTCCTGCCCGGCATCGACGCCGCGTTCGGCCCGGCCACGATGGCCTCGCTGCGGGGAGACCGGGAAGCGGCCCTGCGGGAGTTCAGGCGGCTGCACACCCTCCTGCCCGATGTCGGGATGACCTATGTCGCGCTGGGGGACGCGCTGGTGAAAGCGGGCCAGACTCGGGAGGGGATGGCCTACCTGCGCGTGGCGGCGGCGGACGGCCTGATCAGGTTCCGCTAGAGATGGCCGGCCGCCTGCTGGGCGATTCCCGTCGCACGTGGCGGTTTCCCCGTGCGGCGAACTCGAAATCCGCTGTGGCACTTCCGGTGGAGACATCCACTTCTGCAGGTTGAAGGGGGAGGCGATTCATGATCCCCAGATTCCCGGCGGGGGCTCGTGAGCTACGGAGTGTTCGAGAGGACCGTGAAGGAGCGAGACTCCATTCGGATCTATGGATTCTCGGAGTGGGGCAGTGAAGTAAACAGAATAGCGCCAAATTGTTTACCATGGGAGCCAAACCTTCGGCTCCATGCGGCGGGCTCGGGATCCGATTCGGCACATCCCGGGTGTTTCGTCCAGACCAAGGAATCCGTGCGGCGAAATGAAAAGGGACGCGCTTCAGATCTTAAGATTCTCGGCGGGGGGGTTGCGGGCGTTCGGAGACGAGGTGCGCGTGGGATTGCTCACATTGCCGGGGGCGCCGGCTCCCGGTCACCACTCCAGGCGACGGACGTTCTCGATCTGATCGAAGTGCCGGTCCCGGCTCATGAGCGGAAGCGAATGCTGGACGGCGAGGGCGCCGATCCAGACGTCGTTTTCGGGGATAGGCTGCCCCCGGGTTCGGAGGCGGTCACGGATCGTCGCGTACGCCTTGGCGGTTCCCGCGTCGATGGCGAGGACATCCCATTGCGTTTCGAGATCATGGAGAATGGCTTCGAGCTTCGCCCGGTGCCTGGAGCGCAGCAGTCCGAACCGGTACTCCCCGATCACGATCACGGGCAAATGGTGGCGCTCCGAACCTGCCAGAAGCTTCCCCGCGGCCGCATCCCCGTCCACCAGCGCCGACAGGGCGCTGGTATCGACAATCATCGCCAGTCTGCCGGGTCGATGCGCTCGAATTCCGCCTGGACCGCCCGGTCGATCTCCTTCGCCGAGCCCGGCAACGCCCCGAAGATCCGCTTCCAGCCCGAAGGACCCCGGCGGGCCCGGGCGCGGTTCGCGAGCTTGTCCTCGACGGCTTCCGTTACGAACTGTCTGATGCTGACGCCGGTCGAAGCAGCCTGTGCCTTCATCCGCCGGAAGAGAGTATCCTGCATCTCCAGTGTGGTCTTCATGGCCCTATTGTGCCATAAATATGGGTCCTGTCAACGTCTGGGCGGGCCCGTCTCCGGGGATGGCGGAACCGGAGCACCCGGCACGGGCTTTGCGGCGACGACCAGACCACGTCAACGCCGTCGGCAAGCAGCGAGGTGAGCAGCGCCCGCTGTCGCGGGTTCATCCCGCTCAGGTACTGTTGGGCGAAGATGGCCGGCGGCCGCGTGTTCAGGAGCAGGTGCGAAATCCCGAGCCGGTCCAGCCGCCCGAGCGCGTCCCCGATCGTGCGCGAGCCCTCAACGACCTCCTCCAGAACGCTCCGGTCGGGGCCCGAGCTGGCGAGCAGACGGAGGTCGGCGAAGGCGACCCGTGGCTCCATGAAGTTGATCGCCCGCCGGTCGCCGGGCACGGCGTCGTGCAGGGCGCGGATCGCCGGGTACCACCACGAGGTCGGCGGGGCGGTCGACAGGAAGATATCGTCATTGAACCCGCATCGCGCGAAGTGCGTGAAGGGTCTCCAGGCGCCAGCGAGCTGCGGTGTGGCGGCGGCCAGGAGGCCGGCGAGAACGAGGGCGGGAGCCCAGCGGATCCGGTCCGCGATACCCATCAGCAGTACGATGCAGAACGCGAAGAGCGGGAGTTGATACCGAAGCGGCCACCGGAGGGTCAGGCCCGCCGCGTAGAGGATCAGGCTCGTGCCCATGATCAACCAGGCCAGCGCGTGGCCTCGCCGCCCCCCGGCACCCTTGCGAATGATGAGGAAGGCGACCAGTGGGAACAGGTACAGCCCGAGCAGGGCGGCACCCGGAGGCCAGATTCCCTCGGGCAGGACCAGTTCAGGATGGAGCGCGGCTTCCGCGGGGAACACCATGGCCGTCCACAATGAATGCACCACCGGGATCGCCAGATTCGAGTTGGCCGCGAGGAGGGCATTCTGGCGGGAGTGGGTAAGAAGCGGGTACAGCGGCGCGCCGTCGATGGCCAGGCTTCTCAGGAGAAACGGGAGGCAAGCGATCACGGTCATGCCTGCCAGGAGTCCCGTGCGCCGCAGGCGTCGCCCCATGCGCCCCGAGGCCAGGGGTATGCCGGCCATGAGGAGGACGATCGCGGGCCCGGCCGTGTACTTGCTGGCCAGCCCCATGGCCGCCAACCCCGCGATCAGGGCAAGGCGCGAGGTGCTTCTTTCCCTGAGCCACGTTCCAATCTCGCCCGCGATGAGGATGACGTAGACCGCGGGCTGGAGGTCGGTCATGGGGGTGGAGGATTCCATGAGCACGAGGGGAGTGGCCATCCATCCGGCCGAGGCGGCGAGTGACGCGGCCGCCCCCGATCCCAGTTCCCGGCCGAGCCGGAAGACCGCCGCCGCGCCGAGGGGCAGGTAGACCCAGTTGGCGATACCGGCCCCCCGCCAGGACCCCTCGAGCAGGATCGCCCACGAGGATTGCGCGTAGATCAGGGGGCTCAGCGCGGAGATGAAGAAGGAAGGCATCCCGACGATCTTGTGGAGAAGCACGAACTGTCCGGGCAGGTAGAGGTGCGCGTTGAGGGTGTCGAACGAGGTCGGTGGCGGCAAGGCCATGAGGACGCCGGCCACGGCCAATCCGGTCGTGACGACGGCCGCAACAGCCAGCTCGGGATTGGGGCGCCATTCCGCGCCGGGGAGACGCACCACCGTGGAATGGATCGCCCGCCACCGGAACAATCCGCAGGCGATGCCGACGGCGACGAGCGTCCAGGCGGCAAGGGGGAACAGGAGGCCGCACAGCCCGGCTCCCCACATGATCGATCCGGCGACTCCCAGACCGACCAGGAGCGTCCGGACCGGCTCCCCGGGGAGCCGGAGCATCCCGATGACCGTGCCGCCGACCCCGGCGGCGGCAAATATCATCCCCACGAGCACCACCGGCATGGCGAGGTTGCCGCAGAGCCCGGCGTCAGTCATGGGCGGCGTTGAGGCGAAGGACAAGGTGGGGTCCTGCGGGGTAGCGGAAGAGGACGGTGGTCTCCGTGTTGAAGAAGACGTTCAGCAGTGCACGCTCCCGCGGAGACACTCCCCAGAGGAACTGGCTGGCCGGCTCGCGGGGCGGATCCGGCCAGACCAGCACGTGAGTGACCGCCCTCTGCTTCAGGCACTTCCTCACGTGTGGAGCGTCGGTTGACCGGTGGAGCGCGTCCACGATGATCGAGCGGTCATGCATGAGGCCCGTAAGGCATCGGCGGCGGGCGTAGAAGAGCCGGGGCTCGAAGACGCCTAGCACGCGGACCGAAGGGGCCAGGTTCCGGTCGATATAGTCGAGGGCGGGGAACAGGTAGCGGATCATCGGACCGTTCGTGAGGTACGCGCGCTCCTGCCAGTTCGCGGTCCGGTAGGCGGAACGGAAGCCGCCGATGTCCAGGCAGAATACGTTAGCCGAGAGCAGCAGCGCGAGGGCGACCAGGAGACCGAAGGGGATCAGGCTGGCCGCGATCATCCAGTACACGACGCACAGTCCGAGCACGGGCATCAGATAGCGCAGGGACCAGTCGGCCCGGAACGCAATCAGATACAGGAACAGGATGGCGCCAGTGAGCCAGATGACGGTACGGCCCCGCGGCCACTGGATGACAGGATGCTGTCCGGGTCGCCGGCTTTGCCGCCAGGCGTATGCGCAGACCAGGGGGGCGGCGTAGACGGCCGCGAGGCTGGCGCCAACCTGCGAGAGGTCCTTGGAGAATACTTCGCGCCAGTCCCGGATGACCCGGGCGGGGAGGAGGACCGCCGATATCCAGGAGCGGTCGGTCGTGTAGAGCGCGAGATTCCATGCGGCCCACTTGTCGTGCGGCTCCGTGTGCGTCAGGAAGGGGAAGAGCGGGGCGCCGGTGAAGAGCTCGTTCTTCAGCAGGACGGGGAGAATGGGAATCGCACTCGCCCCGCCGACCACGAGGATCCGAACTACTCTCCGGAGCGGACTGCCCCGCATAACGGCCACGCCCGCGACGATGGGGATAATCACCAGGCCCCCGTTGTACTTGCAGGCGGCCCCCAGCCCGCACCAGAATCCGGCTCCGGCGAGAGCACGCAACCCCGCCGGTCGCTGCCACCATCGCAGAAAGGCCTCGACGCCCAGCAACGCGTAGAGCCCGGCCTGGAGATCCGTCAGCGGGGTAGCCCCCGTGATCAGGACCATGGGGGTCCCGAGCCACGCCGCGGCAGCCGCGATGGCCGCGGCGCCCGGGAGACCGATCGTCACCGCGATCCGATAGACCGCGATCGCCGAAAGCGGCGCGTGCAGCCAGTTCAGGAAGGCGGCTCCGTGCCAGTCGAGTCCGAGCAGCATCGTCCAGAGGTACTCGCCGTGGACCAGGAACGGAAAGGCCGACGGCATGAAGTAGGGCATGTCGAATACCTTGTGCGCGAACATCTGCTGTTGCGGCAACAGGAGGTGATAGGCCAGGCTGTCGTACATGGTCGGCGGGACCAGGCTCAGTTCGAAGGAATACGCGGTCACGAGCAGTGCTACGGTGAGCGATATCCAGCCCGCCGGGCCGGAGTTCATCGTCTCGTTCCCCGCGGCTCCCAGCGTTCCAACCAGGTGCCTAATGTTGGCTGGACGGCACACGAGACCGAGGATGCCGAGGATGCAGATAGCCGCGGCGAGGGGAGGGTAAGTCAACCCCACCAAGCCGAGGCCCACGCACGAGGCACCCGCCGCGGGAAGACCGAGGACGACGGATTCGAACAGGCTCCCATGCCGGGTTGTCCATCGGGCGAAGATGGTCCCGAGTCCGATGGCGGCCAGGAAGATCAGTCCGATCACGGGAGTCAACGAGAGGAGCGCTACTTCCCGCGCAGGGAGCGGAGGACGGCGGGGAGGATCCCGCCCTGCGAGTAGTACCCGACGTCGGCGAGGGTGTCGAGCCGCGCCTTCACCTGGAACGAGAGCGGCGAGCCGTCCTCGCGACGTGCGTTCACGGTCATCGTCATGCCCGGGGTGAGGGCCCCGTCGAATCCCTCGATATCGAACGCCTCGCGTCCGGTCAGCCCGAGCGACTCCCGGGTCTGGCCCGGCAGGAACTCGAGTGGCAGGACGCCCATCTCGACAAGGTTGGACCGGTGTATGCGCTCGAATGAGATGGCGATCACGGCCCTAACGCCGAGGAGCGCGGGGCCCTTGGCGGCCCAGTCGCGCGAGGAGCCGGAGCCATACTCCCGGCCCGCTAGGATGACCAGCGGCACGCCGTCGGCCCGGTATCTCATCGCGGCGTCGTAGATCGACATCCGCTCGCCCGCCGGGAGGTGGTCCGTGATTCCGCCCTCGGTACCCGGACACAGCAGGTTGCGCAGGCGGATGTTGGCGAAGGTGCCCCGCATCATGACCTCGTGGTTGCCGCGACGGGCTCCGTACTGGTTGAAGTCCCGGGGCAATACGCCGAGCTCGACCAGGTACTGCCCGGCGGGGGAGTCGGCCTTGATTGTACCGGCCGGCGAGATGTGGTCGGTAGTGACGGAATCCCCCAGCACCACGAGCGCGCGGGCTCCGTGGATGTGCCGGAGCGCGGGCGCCTCCGTCGTAAGACCGTCGAAGTACGGCGCCCGCCGGAGATACGTGGAGGCCTCGTCCCAGGCGAAGAGCGCGCCCCCGGGCGTCGGCAGGGCCTTCCAGGTCGCGTCCCCGGCGAAGACCCCCTGGTTCCGGGCCCGGAACAGGTCGGGCGTGACCGCGGCGGCCAGAGCCTCCCCGGTCTCCCGGAGCGTGGGCCAGAGGTCGCGGAGGAACACGGGGGACCCGTCGCGTGCCGTCCCCAGCGGCTCCTCGACGAAGTCGATGTCCACGCGTCCCGCGAGCGCGTAGGCGACGACGAGGGGCGGCGAGGCGAGGTAGTTCGCCTTCGTGTCGGGGTTGACCCGGCCCTCGAAGTTGCGGTTGCCCGAGAGGACGGCGGCAGCCACGAGGTGATTGTCCCGGATCGCCCGGGCGACCGGCTCGGGCAAGGGGCCCGAGTTGCCGATGCAGGTCATGCAGCCGTATCCGACGACGCCGAATCCGAGCGCCTCGAGGGCGGGAAGCAGTCCCGCGCGGTCCAGGTAGTCGGCGACCACGCGCGACCCCGGCGAGAGGCTGGTCTTGACCGTCGGCGGCACGGTGAGTCCGCGCGCGACGGCCTTCTTCGCGAGCAGGCCGGCGGCCACCATCACGGCCGGGTTCGAGGTGTTCGTGCAGGAGGTGATGGCCGCGATGACGACCGACCCGTGGCGCAGGGTGGTCGGCGTGCCGCCGAGTTCGACCTCGGTCTGCCGGCTCACCGTGCCCATCGAGACGCCGAACCCGTTCTCCTTGACCGGCGTCATCAGCGCATCCACGAAGGAGGCCTTGACCGCCGTAAGCGGCACCCGATCGTGCGGACGCTTGGGGCCCGCCACGCAGGGCTCGACCGCCCCCAGGTCCAGCGCCATGGTGGCCGGGTACTCGGGTTCGGGCGCGCCCGGCGTGCGGAAGAGCCCCTGCGCCTTGCAGTAGGCCTCCACGAGCGCGATCCGTTCCGGCTCCCGGCCCGTGAGCCGGAGGTAGCTCAGGGTCTCGTCGTCGACGGGGAAGAACCCGACGGTCGCCCCGTACTCGGGGGCCATGTTCGCGATCGTGGCGCGGTCCGCGAGCGAGAGCGTGTCCAGCCCGGGTCCGAAGAACTCGACGAAGGTGCCGACCACGCCGTGCCGGCGCAGGGCCTGGGTCACGGTCAGGACGAGGTCCGTGGCGGTTGCGCCCTCGGGGAGCCGGCCGGTGAGCTTCACCCCCAGCACCCGCGGCAGGAGCAGGGACAGGGGGACCCCGAGCATGGCCGCCTCGGCCTCGATCCCGCCGACCCCCCAGCCGACGACCCCGAGCCCGTTGACCGTGGTCGTGTGCGAGTCCGTGCCCAGCACCGTGTCGGGGAAGGCCAGCGGTGCGCCCTCCCGGTTCCGGGTCTCGACCACGGTAGAGAGGTGCTCAAGGTTCACCTGGTGGACTATCCCGGTGCACGGAGGCACCACGCGGAAGTTCATGAAGGCCTTGGCGCCCCAGCGCATAAAGACGTACCGCTCCCGGTTCCGCTCGTGCTCGAGTCTCAGGTTCGTGGCCAGCGCGTCCGGCCGCCCCCAGGCGTCCACCTGGGCCGAGTGATCGACGACGAGGTCCACGGGGATCAGGGGGTTCACGGCTTCCGGCGAGCCCCCGAGGGCCCGGGCGGCGTCCCGCATGGCGGCGAGGTCCACGAGCACGGGCACCCCGGTGAAATCCTGGAGGAGCACGCGGGAGGGGCTGAACGGGACCTCCGACCGCCCGGCGGCCTCGAGTTCGCGCCACCGGAGCAGGGCGTCCACGTGCTTCGCCTCGACCTGGACGCCGTCCTCGTGCCGCAGGGCGTTCTCGATCAGGACCTTGATGCAGTAGGGATAACGCTCGATCCCGCGGCCCTTGAGCTTCGCGAGGCTGTAGAAACCGAAGTCCTCTCCGCCCACCGCCAGCCGGTCGAGCGTCCCGAAGCTGTCCGCCCAGGTTCTCCTGTTCGCCATCCCTCCCTTATACAGGATGCCTCCGGTCCGGGGCCGAACTCTCGTTCCGCAACCCGTATAATGAACCCGATGGCCGAGACGAGACTGTCTCTGCGCGGCGCTTGGACCGCGCTGGTTACGCCCTTCCGGGGCGGCGAGGTGGACGAGCGGGCCCTCCGCGAGGCCGTCGAGTTCCAGATCGCCGGGGGCATCAACGGGCTGGTGCCGTGCGGCTCGACGGGCGAATCCTCGACGCTGACGTACGACGAGCACATCCGGACGATTCAGACCGTCGTGGAAGCCGCGCGGAAGCGCGTGCCCGTGCTGGCCGGGGCCGGCGCCAACTCGACCGCCGAAGCCCTGCACCTGTGCCTCGCGTCGAAAGAGGTCGGGGCCGACGGCGTGCTCGTCGTGGCGCCCTACTACAACCGGCCGTCCCGGAAGGGCCTGCTCCTGCATTACCGGGCCCTGCTGGACGCCGTGGACCTGCCGCTCGTGCTCTACAACATCCCGGGGCGCACGGGGGTCAATGTGGAGCCGGACACGGTCGCGGCGCTGGCCGGCCATCCGCGGTTCGCGGGCGTCAAAGAGTCCGCGGGATCCTGCGACCAGGTTTCGCGTCTGCTCGAAGCCTGCGGGCCGGAGTTCCAGGTCCTCTCGGGAGACGATTCCCTCACCCTGCCGTTCATGTCCGTCGGCGCGGCCGGCGTGATCTCGGTCCTGTCGAACGTCCTGCCGAAGGAGACGTCCCTCATGGTGCGCGCGATGCTCGAGGGCCGGCCGGCCGCGGCGCTGGAGATTCACCGGCGGCTGTTCCCCCTCATGCGCGCTCTCTTCGTCGAGACCAACCCGGTGCCGGTGAAGACCGCGTTGGGTCTGCTGGGCCGGTGCGACCCCTTCGTGCGGCCGCCGCTGGCGGCGCTCGAGGATGCGAGCCTCGCGAAGCTCAAGGCCGCGATGAAGGCCTGCGGCGCTGCAGGCTGACGTGAGGCGCTCGGCGCTCCTCGCGGCCGCGCTCCTCGGGACCGCGACCGCGCTGTGGTGGGCGGGCCCGGTCCGCGCGGGGCGGTCCGCCGGCGCATCCTCGCTCATCATCGGCAAGCTGCCCGTCGGCGTCCGCGCGATCGGGCTCTCGGGCGCGTATGCGGCCGTGGCCGGCGAGCCCTCGGCCATCTACTGGAATCCCGCCGGGCTGTCCCACATCGACCGCCGCCGCTTCGAGATGAGTCACGAGGAACAGGGCGAGTCGATCCGGATGGAGAACGTTCTCGTGTCGGTGCCGCTCATCCTCGGCGGAACGGTGGGCGCGGCTTTCAGCTTCATGAGCCAGCCGCCGATCATGGAGATTCTCGAGGACGCGTCGGGCGAGCCCCTCGGCAGCTCGCGGACCCTTTCCGTCTACCAGTACAAGGGCGCCGTCGGGTTCGGCCAGGACCTGGGCAAGTTGACGCCCGTGCCCGAGCTCGGTGATCTCTGGAACAAGGGCGCCGTCGGAGCCGCGGTGACGGTTCTGGGAGAGCATATCGGGAAGTCCACGGCGACCGCGGTTTCGGTCGACCTCGGGTACATGTACGAGGACCCCAACGAGGGGCGGTCCGCCGGGATCGTGGTCCGGCAGGTCGGCACGCCCGCGTTCGGGCGCCCGATCCCGGTCACGGGGCAGGCCGGGGTCGGGCAGGTCATCCAGGGCGTGCTCTGGACCTTCGACGTGGCTACGGCCGCGGACGACGTGCTCCGCCTGCGCGGGGGGATCGAGTATGCCCATCCCTTCGGGCTCAGCACCATCACGCTGCGCGGCGGGGCCCAGCACAGTTTCTCGTCCGACCTGATGGCGCCGTACACGGTCGGGTTGGGGTACCGTCTGGCCCTCGAGGACGCGTTCGATATCGGCATCGAATACGCGTACATGCCCGTCAAGGGCTTCCAGGATCTGCACGCGATCTCGGTCCAGGTGGGGCTATGAGCGCGTCGCTCGCTGCGAGCGCGTCGCGCGCGACGAGGACGTTGCCGGCCGTCCTCTGCCTTATGCTGGCCGCCTGCCCCGGGGGGGCCGCCGCGGAGCCCGCAGCCCCGGACGGGGCGCCCTCGGAGCTGCGGGCGCCCGCGGGGCCGGAGGCCCTCGTCCCGCCGGCCCTGCCGACAGAGCGGCGGCCCGTCAGGCCGGGGGAGACCTCGCTGTGGCGCGTGCGGTTCGGGCTGGGCGCCTCCACGATGCGGCTCGGCGGGCTCGAGCACTTCGCCGATCCGTCGGTCAACCACTTCGCCGGCGAGTCGGCGAATTTCTACGGGATCAAGCCCGGCCCTACCGAGCGCCGCAACATCAACTTCTCGCTGGTCGAGGCGGTGGAGGCGTCGTTCCAGGTCGACCCTCTGGTCTCCGTCGCCATGAAGGTCGCGTCGCTCCGGAGCCAGCGCGGCACGCTGCGCACGATCGCGCAGGGGACGGGCACGCGGCTGGAGGACAGTTGGGACTTCTCGACGGAGATGGTGCTCGTGATGGCGGGGGCCGGATTCAACATGCCGCTTGACGAGCGCCTCCGGCTCAACATCACGCTCTTCGTCGGCGCCGGTTTTGGCACCGTCAACATCGATCACCGGTGGCGGATCGACTTGCCCGCCGGCGCCGATGCCCGTGCCGGGGCGGCCGAGGGGACCGGGACGGCCTTCATCCCGGAGTTCACGATGGAGCTCGAGCGGGACCTCACCGAATCGCTGGCCGTGGGGGCGGGACTGGGCTACCGGTTCGGCGGGATCGAGACGTTCGAGAGCCGGTACGGCTCGACACTCAATCCGGAGTCCAACACCCACCCGCAGTTCGAGGCCGGGTGGCCGATCCGGAACACGAGCCGCACGCTCCTGACCGCGGACTATGGGGGCCTGATCCTCATCCTGTTCTTCACCGCCCGGGGCTAAAGGGCCGGGCGGCGCCGATGCAGCGCCAACTGCACCTGATCGACGGTAACTCGTACGCCTACCGGGCGTTCTACGCGATTCCGCGTCTCACGAACCACGAGGGGAAACCGACGAACGCCGTGTACGGTTTCGCCGTGTTCCTGCACCGGATGCTCAAGGAGCATCCGGGCGACGAGATCGTGGTGGCGTTCGACCCGAAGGGTCCGACCGCGCGCCACAAGGTCTTCGCCGAGTACAAGGCGCACCGCAAGCCGATGCCGGACGACCTCGTGACGCAGGTGCCGCTGCTCCACGATCTCGTGCGCGCGCACGGTCTGCCCCTGATCATGATCGAGGGTCACGAGGCGGACGACGCGCTCGCGACGCTCAGCCGGCTCGGGCTCGAGGCCGGCAGATCGGTCCGCATCTACAGCGGGGACAAGGACATCCTTCAACTCGTCGGACCGGATGTTAAGGTCGTCGTGCCCCGGCAGGAGGATGCGCCCATGGACGCCGGTGCGGTCAGGGCGAAGTGGGGCGTGCCGCCGGACTCGATCGTCGACCTCCTATCGCTAATGGGGGATGACTCCGACAACCTCCCCGGCGTCATGGGGGTGGGGGAGAAGACCGCGGCGGCCCTCCTCGCGCAGTTCGGAGACCTGGACGCCCTGTTCGCGCGGCTCGACGAGGTGAAGTCGGAGAAGCTCCGCGCGAAGCTCGCTCCGGCCGAGGCGCAGGTGCGCCGCACCCGGGAGCTGGCCGTGCTCCGGACGGATCTGCCGGTGGCCGGAGGGATCGCGGCGTGCCGCCGCGGCGATCCGGACCTCCCGCGGCTCCACGCCCTCTACCGCGACCTCGGGTTCGCGCGCCTGCTGGCCTCGCTGCCCCAACCCGGGCAGGGGGAGTTGGCGCTGGACGGGGGTTCCTTTGGGCCGGGTGCCTCCGCCACCCCGAGCGGTCCGGCGGCCATGCTCGTCGAGAAGCCGGGCCGGGGCCTCCTCGCCGCGCTGCGTGGCGACTCGCCCGTAGTCTGCGCCGCGATCGAGGCCGGCGGGCACGCCTTCCTCGCGCTGGAATCTGCCGGAACGCGCTGGGTCCTGCCGGCGGAGTCCCTGAAGCCCCTGGTCGCCTTCCTGGGGGATTCCGCTCACGCCAAGGTCGCCGCGGACGCGAAGGCGTTGACCGCGCTCGCGCTCGGGGCGGGTGGGCCGCTCCGCGGCGTCACGTTCGACGTCTCTCTCGCGTCCGCCCTGCTGGGGGGCCATCCCCTGCCGCCTCCGGAGACCGCCGACCCCGGACGCGCCGCGGCCGCCGCCCTCGACGCCGTGGGCGAAGCCCGGGGCCCGCTCGCGGCCCGGCTCGACGCCGAGGGGATGCGCGGCCTCCTCGAGCGCGTCGAACTGCCGGTCGCCCCGATCCTGGCCGCGATGGAGCGGGAGGGTATAGGGCTCGACGTCGCGCGGTTGAGCCGGGCCGCGGACGAGATCCGCGGCCACCTCAAGGGCCTCGAGGTGGAGATATGGAAGCTCGCGGGGGGGGAGTTCAACATCCTCTCGCCAAAGCAGGTGGGTGAGGTCCTCTTCGGGAAGCTGAAGCTTCCCTCCGGCAAGCGGACCAAGACCGGCTTCTCGACGGACGAGGCCGTGCTCGACGAGCTGGCGGGGACCCACCGCGCCCCCGCCGCCATCCTCGAGTACCGGAAGCTCTCGAAACTGCTCGGCACCTACCTGGAACCCCTCCCGGGGCTCGTGCGCAACGGGTGCCTGCACACGACGTGGCATCAGCTCGGGGCGGCCACGGGGAGGATCTCGAGCAGCGATCCCAACCTCCAGAACATCCCCATCCGCGGGGCCTGGGGTCAGCGCATCCGGGGCGCATTCGTCCCGCGCTTCGCGGGCCGGGTCCTGCTCTCCTGCGACTACTCCCAGATCGAGCTGCGCCTGCTCGCGCACATGGCGGGCGACGAGCCGTTCCGGGAGGCGTTCCGCCGCGGCGACGACGTGCATGCGGCCACGGCGGCCGAGATGTTCGGGAAGGCGCGCGGCGCGGTCTCGCCCGACGAGCGAAGGGCCGCGAAGGCCGTGAACTTCGGGATCGTCTACGGCATGACGGCGTACGGGCTCTCGCGCGAGCTCAAGTGCCCGCCGGGCGTGGCCCGGGACTACCTCGACCGGTTCTTCGCGAAGCATCCGGCGGTGCGCGCGTTCATGGACGGCACACTCGAGGGGGCGCGCGCCCAGGGCTGGGTCACGACCCTGCTCGGGCGCCGGCGGCGGACTCCGGAGATCGCCTCGGCCCTCAAGCTCCGGCGGGAGGAGGCGGAGCGTGAGGCGCTCAACCATCCGGTCCAGGGGACCGCGGCGGACTACCTCAAGCTCGCCATGATAAAGGTCGCGGAGGATGTCCCGGATGCGACCCTCCTGCTCACGATCCACGACGAGCTGCTCTTCGAGGTGCCGGCAACGGGCGCGAAGGCACTAGCGGCCCGCGTCAAGGGGGCCATGGAGGGCGTCGCCTCGCTCTCGGTGCCGCTCGTGGTGGAGGCCGCGTCGGGCGCCTCGTGGGCCGAGTGCCACCCGTGAAGCCCCGTCCGCTCCTGCGGACGGCCCTCGGCGTCCTCCTCGCCAGCCTGTTCCTGGTCGCGGACGCCGGGGCGGCCCGCCGGAAGAAGGCGGCGGCGCCCCCGGACTCCGAGGCGGCGCTCGCGGAGGCGAAGCGGACCCTCGAGGAGAAGCGCCAGCGGGCGGAATCGCTCAAGCCCGTCATCCGGCAGAAGGAGCGCCAGGAGGCGAGCGTGCTGGCGGAGCTCGACCGGCTGGACCGCAGGCTCGGGGTCCTGCGGGAGGAGCTCCAGCGCTACCGTGACGAGATCGACATGACGCAGGCCCAACTCGAGGCGATCCGCCGGCAGTCGCGGCTGACCTCGGCGGAGCTCGCCCGGTCGGCCGAGCGCCTGCGCCAGGACCTGCTCGTGTGGCAGACGGGCGGCGCCGGGGACACCCTCCCGGAGGCCTACCACGCGCGCCGGTCCGCGCCGGACGGCGAGGCCCGGGGGGCGGCCTCGGACCCTGCCGATGTCGCCCTATGGTGCGGCGCGGGAGAGGCGGAGCGGCTCTCGGCGGGCCGCATGACCCGGTTCGATCTCCAGCAACGCTCGATTCGCCAGGGGGACCGGCTCGCTTCCCTGCGCCGTCTCCGGCGTGGCCTGGCGGCGAAGGAGCGCGAATTGGCGACGGCCCTGCGCGCCCGCAGCGATTTCCTCCGGACCCTCCGGCTCGAGAAGTCCCAGCAGAAGGATCTCCTTCGCGAATACGAGACATCCGGGCGGGCGCTGGAGCGGGTCGTGGGACGGCTGTCCGAGCAGGCGCGCGCGGCTTCGGCGGCGGCGCTCGTGCCGTCCACGGCCCGCGTGGGCCAGCTCCTGTGGCCGGTCAAAGGGCCGCTCCTGCGGCGGTTCGGACGCCAGAAGCACGAGGCCTTCAATGCGACGGTATTCTCGACGGGCATTGAAATCAAGGCGAAGGAGGGCACGCCCGTCCGCGCGGCCGAATCCGGCCGCGTGGTCTTCCTGGATTGGCTTACCGGCTACGGGCGTGTCATGATTGTGGACCATGGCAGCAGCTTCCATTCCCTGTACGGACATCTCCAGGACACGGCGGCCGGCGTGGGGTCGCGCGTGAACCGGGGCGCCGTGATCGGGACCGTGGGCGACACGGGGTCGCTCGGGGCCCCCTCCCTGTATTTCGAGGTGCGCCACTACGGCCAGCCGGCCGATCCGAGGCGTTACCTGGGGAGGGACACGGAATGAGGAGGGACCTTGCGGCCCGGGGACTCCTCTCCGCGTGCCTGCTCACCGGATTGCTGGCCGCCTCGTCCGCGCCGGCGCTCACCGACGAGGAACTCGAGCCGTTCCTGAACGCGATGGCCGAGATCCAGCGCAAGTACGTGGACGAGACGAAGGTGGATACCGCGACCCTGCTCCGGAAGGCGTCCGAGGGGGTCGTGAACGCGCTCGACGCCGAGAGCCTCGTGCTCGATCCCGCTCCACCGCCGGGCCCCGCCGGCCCGGGATTCGCGATCGGGGTGCGCGGCGGCCTGGCGCACGTTATCGACGTGATCGAGGGGGGAGCGGCCGAGGCGGCGGGGCTGAAAGTCGGCGACCACCTCCTGCAAGTCGACGGCAAGGACACGGGCGGGGAGAAGCGGCTCGAGATCGAGCGGTTCCTGGCGGGATCGGCCGGCAGCAAGGTATGGCTCCTGTGGGAGGACGAGGACGGCACCTATCGGGAGGCGCAGGTGGAGCGCACGGCGACCGCGCGGCCCGCGTGGCGGCGCGTGGTCATGCCGGGTGCGGAGTTCATCCAGGTCTTCCGGCTCGACGAGGCGGCGGCGGACCAGATCCGTTCCGATCTGGCCTCGGCCCCGGCCGCGGGGGGCGCCGTGCTCGACCTGCGGAGGTGCGCGGGCGGGGACCCGGATGCCGCCATCGCGCTGGCGGACGCCCTGCTTCCGGGCGGACTCGAGATCGTGACCGGCCGGGGCGTCAACGCGAAGAGCGAACACCGGTACGAGGCGACGCGGAAGTCGAAGCCGGTCGGCGTGCCGCTCGTCCTGCTCGTGGGGCCCGGCACCCGGGGCGCGCCCGAGATCCTGGCCGCGGCCCTCATTCATCACCGGCGCGCGCTGGCGGTCGGCAAGGGGACGTTCGGGTACGCGGCCCGGCAGAAGGACTTCGCCCTGCCGTCCGCCGGCGGTCGGAAGCTGCGGCTCACGGTGGAGCGGTTCACGGCCCCATCGGGCATCTGCCTGACGGGGACCGGGGTGGGCGCCGAACTTTCCGCGGGGGAGGCCCTGCCGCGCCGGATCGAGCGTGAACTGGAGCGAACGTCGCTGGTGGGGCGTCTCGCCGAGCGCCTGTTCGCCGCGCCCCCGGCCGCGTTCGACGCCGCCGCGCTCCAGGCCGGGAATCTCGCGCTGAGCGCGCAGGAATCGAAGGGGAAGAGCGTCGCCGAGCGCCGGGGCGAGTTCGAACGGGCGTTCCAGACCGCGGCCGAGGCGCTAGTGCGCGAGGCCGGCCTCGGGGTTTCGCGCGACACGCTCGAGCAGGCCCGGCTTACGCTGATTTCGCGCGTCCGGGTCGAGCTCGCGAAGCGGCACAAGAGCCCGGAGGACGCGCTCGTGGTCCGCCTGCGCGAGGATCCCGAGGCGGCCATGGGGCTGGACCTCCTCCGGGCCGTGCGGCGGATGTCGGGGGCGGCGCAGTGAGGGGCCGCTGGTCCCTCGTCGTGGCCCTCATGTCGGCGGCGTCGTCGTCCGTGGCCGCGGACCCCGACGCCGCGGCGCTCAAGCCCCTGCTTGGCCTGATCGAGACCGTCGAGGCCAACTACGCGGGCGACCCCCCCCTGCGGCGGGACGAGGTCGTGAAACAGGCGGCGTCGGGCATGGTCTCGAGTCTCGACCGCTACAGCGAGTTCCTCGACCAGCAGAAGTACAAGGACCTGCAGGAGGACACCCGGGGCAGCTTCGGCGGCATCGGGATCGAGATCGGGATCGTGAGCGGGAAGCTTTCGGTGATCGCGCCCATCGAGGGTACTCCGGCGTTCGCCGCGGGCCTGCTCGGCGGCGACGTGATCGCGTTCATCAACGGCACGCCGACGGACGACATGAAGATCATGGACGCCGTGCACCGGATCAAGGGCCCGCCGGGGACGAAGGTCGTGCTGACGATCCAGCGCGAGGGGTCGCCGATGCGGGACGTGCCGCTCATCCGCGCGATCATCACTCCCGTCAACATCCGGGACACGGTGCTCGAAGCCTCGGGGATCGGCTACGTCGCCATCCACAGCTTCTCCGAGCATACGGCCGAGAACCTCTACGACGCCCTGCGCCGGTTCAAGGAGGGGAAACTCAAGGGGGTTATCCTGGATTTGCGCTCCAACCCGGGCGGTCTCCTGCAGGAGGCCACGCGGGTGGTCGATCTCTTCCTGCCGGGCGGCGTCGCGATCGTGTCGACCGAGGCGCGCGACCCCGCCCAGCGGGCGAAGTACTACTCGTCGGAGAAGATGGAAGTGCCCCAGTTTCCGCTGGTCGTCCTGGTAAACGAATGGTCCGCGAGCGGCTCCGAGATCGTGGCCGGCGCGCTCAAGGATCACCGTAGAGCGATCATCATGGGCCGCCGGACCTTCGGGAAGGCATCGGTCCAGAGCATAACGCCGGTCTCGATCGACAAGACGCAGGCCCTGCGCATGACGGTGGCCCGCTACTACACGCCGTCGCACAACGAGATCCACGAGGTCGGCATCGAGCCGGACGTGACGCTGCCCGCGTCGCGGTACCCGCCCGGGATGCGCCGGTACTTCGACGAGAGCGCATTCAACCGGTTCGCCGCCGAAGTGCTCATCGCGATCGGTCCCGCCGGGGCGGGCACGGTGTGGCTCGATGCCGGAGCGCTCAAGGCGGGCCGGCTGGCTCCGCCCGGGAAGGGAGCGGCGCCGGAGAAGGTGGACGGGCGCATCGGCGTCGAGTTCCGCCGCTGGGCGGACCGGCAGGGCTGGAACGAGACGGACGAGGCTTGGGACGAGCTCGAGGATTCCGTGGTCGAACAGGTTCGCATCGCGGTAATGCGGAAGGTGAAGGGCGAGGAATCCGCGCGCCGCTACGCGATCGAGTTCGACCCCCAGGTGCGGACGGCGGCGGCGCTCCTGACGCTCTCGTCTTCCGTCCCCGCCGCGGGCCGCCCCCGCTGAGCCCGGAGAGCGGGCGGCGGTGAGTATTCGGGGCGGGCAAAGACGGTTCGGCCGTTGGATCCTCGCGGCCGCGCTGGCCGTTGCGGCCGGCGCGCTCTGGCTGATCCTGCGTCCGCCCGCGATCGAGGATCGCTCGGCCCGGGGGCGCGAAGCCGTCTCGGCGGTCGAAACCTGGGCCAAGCGGCGGGGGCTGCGTCCCAACGAGTCGGGGAGCCGGAAGGAGCTGCGGGCGGACGACCGCGTGCGGTGGCTGGATTTCGACCTCGGGTTCTGGCATCCGCCCCGCCGCAACGCGGCCGTGCTTGCCCGCGAACTGGTGCAACTGGCCGGGCCCCTCGGTTTGCGCGCCCGGCCGGCGCCGGCGGAGGGGGGGGCCCAGGCGGTCGAGTTCTCGTTCGCGGACGGACGGCCCGCGGGACGGGTGTGGATGCGGCGAGAGTGTCTCGTGGCAATCGTGATCGACGACATGGGGTTCAATCTGAATGCCGCGAAGCGCGTGATCGCCCTGCCCTGTCCGGTCACGTGCGCGATCATTCCATTCGCCGGGCACGCGAAGGCCGTCGTTCGGCTCGCGCGCGCCGCGGGCAAGGAGATCTACATCCACATGCCCATGGAGTCGCCGTTCCGGGCGGCGGACGTGCCCGAGTACCGGTGCATCCTCCGGCCGGGCATGGACCGGGCCCGGGTCGCGGAACTGGTCCGGCTCGCCATGACCGAGGTGCCGCACGCGGCCGGCATGAACAATCACGAGGGCTCTCTGGCCACGGAATCCCCGGAGCTCATGGCCGACCTGATGCAGGTGCTCAAGCCGTTGGACCTCGTCTTCATGGACTCGGGCACGACAGAGAAGACCGTGGCCTGGATGGCGGCGCGGGACGCGGGATTGCGCTGGCAAAGGCGCAACGTCTTTCTCGACGCCGAATACCTGAAGCGGGATGGGGCCGGGGGGCGGATTCGCAACCCGGCCGCGATCGAGGCCGAGTTCTCGCGCCTCATCGGCCTCGCGCGCCAGCGCGGCGTCGCGATCGCGATCGGGCATGCCCAGTTCGCCGCTACGCTGGAGACGCTCGCGCGGCGGATTCCCGAGGCTCGGCGGGAGGGCGTCGAGTTCGTGCCGGCCTCCTGGCTGGCCCACCCGGGGAAGCCATGAGTCCCGGCGATGAGTTTCCGCGTCCGCGGAAACTCATACCGGTCACGATCCTTCTCTTCCTCGTGACCGGCGGATGCGGAGGCGCCCGGGTCGCGCCAGGCGTATTCGCGACCGCGCACGACACGGGCACCCCGCCGCGTCATCTCGGGCTCCTCTTCCCACAGGTCGAGGCCGGCGCGGCCGGCCGAGTGGGGGCGTGGCCCGGCGGCAGGGCGTTCATGGCGTCCGAGGTCGCAGCCGTCGTCCATGTCCGGATGCTCGAGGAGATGGAACGCCGGTGCGCGCCCGACTGGAAGGACCTCGCGGCCGAGAAGAAGGCGAAGGAACGGATGGCCCTGCTCTCGAGCGTCATCCACCGGGACTGGTCGTTGTCGGGCCAGATCACGGTCCGGCTGGCCGGCGAGTTGGGCCGGGCGAGCGGTCAGGACGCGTGCCTGCTGGTGTCGGTCACGCGGTTCGGGCCGAGCCCGTCGAAGCTCGAGCTCAAGAGCCTCTCGGGCGTGATCAAGCCCGGGACGACGGGGGAAACGGCGGCGTCGTGGATCAACTGCGGCGTCAAGCTGGTCGTGTTCCGGACCCCGGGCGGCCAGGTCCTTTGGGAGGCCGGGGGCCTCGCCAGTCTGCCGGTTACCGGGCCCGGGCCGGACGGGGTGGGCACGACCCAGGAGGCTGCGGTGGCCCGCGTGGTGGCCGATCTCATGCGGGCGTTTCCCTGGCCGAAGTGACGCCGGGGGGCGCCTCGCGGTAAAATAACTATGATGCGCTCGTGACGAACAGGAGTTCGTCGCGAGATAGGTAGGTACAACATCATTATGGTCTTTTGCTTCGCAAAAGCGCTCGTAGCTCAACTGGAAGAGTGCCAGCCTCCGAAGCTGGAAGTTGCAAGTTCGAACCTTGCCGAGCGCGCGCTTAATGCGGGGAGGATGCTCATCCTCCCCGCGTCGTGCTTCCTGGCCCTGGGTCCAGCCGCCTCGTTCCAGGCCGCCTCCCCTGTTCCCTCCGCCGCGCCGAGCCTGGCCTGGGCGCTGCCGGTCGTGTCCGTCACGGCGACCGACTCGGCGAAGTGGTCGGTTCGGATCGTGCCCGACGGGGAGGGCGGCCTGGTCCTGGCGTGGGAGGAGAACCGGGGCAAGCGCATGTGCTGCCGGGACACGCGCGACCTCTACGCCCAGCGGCTCGACGCCGCCGGAGCGAAACGCTGGGGCGACACGGATTACCAGCTCGCGGCCGACGCGGCGGGGGAGGAGCTCGAGGGGATGGCGCCCGCGGCCGGCGGCGGCGCGCTGCTCATCTGGCGGCGCGGGATGGGGACCCTGCTCGGGCAGGAACTCGACGGCGACCGCCGGCCCCGGTTCGGGGCCGACCCCGTGGTGCTCACGGCCATTCCGGGCCTCTGCGAGTGGAGTCCCCTGACCTGCTTCGCGACGAACGAGGGCTCGACGGAGGCGCGGCTCGCCTGGGGCCAGCCGTGGGAAGGCGGCTCCGCGATCCGGACCGTGCGGTTCACGCGCTCGACCGGGGCCTGGGAGGGCCGGGGCATCGTGGAGGCCCCGGTCGAGGCGGGGGTTCACCCGGGCGCGTTGGTGTGGTGCTCGTCCGGCCGGTGGCTCCTCCTTGTCTGGTGCGACGGCGACCCCGTGCGGCTGGACGGCCTCTGGCTCGGGGCCAATGGGCGGCCCGAAGGCAAACGGTTCACGGTGGCGAAGGAGCCGGCGGGCAGCTACGTGCACGTCGAGGCGGCCGGGGATGGCCGCGGCGGCGCGTGGGCGGTGTGGGCGGCCGTCACGCCGGACCACATGGGAAAGATGCACCGCGTGCGGGTAGGCTCGATCGAGCGCTGGCGGGACGGCGGAACCCGCGTGGCGGTGGCCCCGGCGGGCGAGGCGAGGACGCTGGCGATGTTCATTCCGGCGACGATGGTGGCCGTCGGGGATCAGCCGTCGGAAGCCGCGACGACGCCAAGCGTGGCCTGGCGGGCGACCTCGCTGGTGGCGCCGGCGGGCCGGGACCGGGCGATCCTGGCCCGCACGGACGGGACGCGCATGCTCGTGTCCGCCGTGAGCCGCTCCGACGGGCGGATCACCGTGGGGCCGGCCCGCGCGCTCGGGGGTACGCTCTACACGGGGTGCGCGCCGGTTCTCGCGCCCCTGACGGCTGGCCGGGTCGCCCTCGCCTGGGCCGAGATGGCCGGCGACGGCTGGCGGCTGGTGGTCCACGGTCTCGCCCTGGTCGCCGGCCGCGTCCGGGACGACGGCGGGGTGGTCTCGCTGGAGGGGCCGCCGGGCCTCTCGCCCCGGGCCGCAACGATCATGTCCACCGGCGACGGAGCGCTCGGCGTGGCGTGGGCGGGGCACTACTCGGCCGAGCACGGGGGGGTGGTTGCGCAGAAGGTGGTCCGGCGCTGACAATGGGGAACGCCATGAGAAACGCCATCGTGCCCCAGCTCGTCCGGCTCGCCCGCGAGATCGGGCGCGAGGACCGCGGGCTCGCCATCCTCGGCGAGGGTAACGTGAGCGCGGACGCCGGCGACGGGACCTTCTGGGTGAAGGCGTCGGGGACGCGGATGGGCGCCGCCAGCCCCAAGGACTATCTGCGCGCGAGCACGGCGAAGGTGCTCCGGTTCCTCCGCGAGCGCGGGACGGGTCGCGAGGAGGATGCGGTGGTGATGGCGGGCCTGCGCTCGTGCGTGGTGGGACCCCGGCAGGGCCAGCCGTCCACGGAGACCTTCATCCACGCCCTATGCCTGACCGAGGGCCGCGCGAAGTGGGTCGGCCACCTGCATCCGACCGCGACGATGGGGCTCCTGTGCTCGCGGCAGGGGGCGAAGCCGTTCCTCCAGGGGCTCTTCCCGGACGAGATCGTGTACTGCGGCCTGCCGCCGGCCGTGATCCCGTACGTGGATCCCGGCGCGAAACTCGCCTACGCGGTTCGGGACGCGATCCGGAGGCACCTGCGGCGGCACGGGATGCCCCCGCGGCTGATCCTCGAGCTCAACCACGGCATCCTCGTGCTGGGCCAGACGATGGACGAGGTGGTCAACATTTCGCTCATGACCGAGAAGTGGGCAAGGGTTCTACTCGGCACTATCGCCGCCGGCGGGCCCCGGTTCCTCTCCCCGCGGCAGGCGCGCCACATCGACCGTTGGCCCGCCGAGCACTACCGCCGCAAGCTCGCCTTGCGGAGCCCTCTTCGGGGCCATACTTAACATCTTAACATTCTCCTGGGAATGTTAAGATGTTAAGTATGGCCCCAACCTTCCTTGCTGTAGATCTTGGCGCGTCGTCGGGGCGCGTGATCGCGGGGACGTGGGACGGGGCGCGGTTCGCGCTCCGGGACGTGCACCGGTTCGCGAACGGACCCGTGCAGGGACCCTCGGGACTCTATACCGATATCGACATGCTCTGGCGTGAGGTCCGGACCGGCCTGCGCCGGTTCACGGAGCAATCGGGTGAGAATCCCGCCGGGGTAGGAGTGGACACCTGGGGCGTGGACTTCGGCCTGTTGGGCCGGGACGGGACGCTCCTGGCGCACCCAGTGCACTACCGGGACACCCGCACGAACGGGATTATGGAAAAAGTATTCGCCGTCGTGCCCCGCGACGAGGTCTTCCGGGTGACCGGCATCCAGTTCATGCAGATCAACACCCTCTACCAGCTCTACAGCCTGGTGGAAGCGGGATCCGGGCATCTCCGGGACGCTTCGGCCCTGCTCATGACGCCGGACCTCTTCCATTACTGGCTCTCGGGCCGGCAGGTGGCCGAGTACTCGATCGCGTCTACGAGCCAGATGCTCGACGCGAATGCCCGTACCTGGTCCGCCCCGATGCTCGGACGGCTGGGGATTCCCGCCGCGATCCTCCCTCCTGTCGTGATGCCCGGGACCGTCCTCGGCCCTGCGCTGGACGGAGTCGCGGCGGAGGCGGGATGGACGATGCCGGTCCCCGTGATCGCCGTCGGGAGCCACGACACCGCGAGCGCGGTAGCGGCGGTGCCGGACCTCGACGGATCCAGCGCGTACCTCTCGAGCGGGACCTGGAGCCTCATGGGGATTGAGACGGCGGCCCCGGTCATCACGCCGGCCTCGCTCGCGCTCAACTTCACGAACGAGGGGGGGGTGGCCGGGACGATCCGGCTCCTCAAGAACATCATGGGGCTCTGGCTCGTCCAGGAATGCCAGCGCGTATGGGAGCGGGACGGGAGGAAGTACGGCTGGGAGGAGCTCGCGAAGCTGGCCGAGGGCGCGCCGGCGTTCCGGTCCATCGTGGACCCCGACGCCGCGGAATTCTTCTCTCCCGGGGACATGCCGGAAGCGATCCGCGCCTTCTGCAGAAGGACGGGACAGCCCGGGCCCGATTCCGTCGGGGCGGTCGTCCGGTGCGCGCTCGAGAGCCTCGCCCTGAAATATCGACTGGTGCTCGGCGACCTGGAGACGCTGGCCGGGCGCCGGCTCGAGGTGATCCGGGTGGTTGGGGGGGGATCGCAGAACCGGCTCCTAAACCGGTTCACGGCAGACGCTTGCGGGCGGCCGGTGGTTGCGGGGCCGGTCGAGGCGACTGCGCTGGGCAATGTCATGCTCCAGGCGGTCGCGACGGGCCGGCTGGGAAGCGTCGCCGAGGGCCGCCGCGCAATCGCTGCGTCGGTGACCCGCGAGACGGTGGAACCCGGCCGCGGGGGGGCGTGGGACGAGGTTTTTTTGGGGCGCTTCGCAGGGCTCTGCGGGAGGGGTTGATCTCGCAGCTGTCATGCTATAGAGTGATTCGCATCACCATGCCGATTCGGCGCCTCTCGCTCCTGGCCTGCCTGCTGGCCGCGCCCGCTATCGCGGGGCCGCCGTCACTGCTGTGGAGCCAGCTTCACGCTCCAACCGTGGGTGGGGATAACCAGTTCGGGGGCGGGGTCTTCGATTCCTCGGGTAATCTCAACATCGCCTGCTTCGGCGACAGCATGGGCAACGGCTTGTCGCTACACGTGATCCGCTACGACAGCGCGGGGAACATTTTGGGTGCCCTGGCCATGGCGGACGACGACGACTCTCCGGACTACCAGACCGCGCTCTTCCTTGACGGCTCCGGGAACTACGTCGTGGCCGGGCGAGGGAGTGCCTCGGACCGGTCGCAGGTGGGCGTCGCGAAGTACAACCCGGTGACGGGGGCCGTCATCTGGGCGACGCTCTACCTGGAGTCGTCCCAGCACTACGATCACACCGGTGCGGGAATGGATGCAGCCGGGAATACGTACGTGCTGACCAACCAGGGTCAGAATCCCCCGGTTCATCCGATCGTGGTCAAGGTTTCCCCCAGCGGCGACATAGTCTGGGCCAGGACGCTCTCGGGTTTCTTGGGGGGCTCGTCGACCGCGTACGGTTCCGACCTTGCGGGGAATCCCGCGGGCGGGTGTTTCGTCGGGGGCTATGACATGAAATGGGGAGTCGGCATGCTCTGGAATGTCGATGCGAGCGGCAATGTGTTCTGGTCCATGTCGCTGGCGGGCAATCCCAACGCGGTAGCCCACGGCGCCGGGTCCATCTACGTGGCGTACCAGTACGGTTCCCAGGTCGGTCTCCAGCGGTTCACGACCGCCGGGGTGCCTTTGACGGGGGTGACGCTGACCCCTTCCTTCACCAACCTCCAGGTCAGCGGGGTGGCCGTGAGCCCCGGAGGCGCGCCCTATGTATGCGGCACCGCGCAGGTGGTGGCAGGGCGCTACGCGGGACTCCTGGTTGCGTACGACGTGTCGGTCACGGGGACGCTGTGGGGAGATACATACGACTATGGCGAGTCCGAGTCCGGCTCATTGGCGGCCAATGGGGTCGTCCTCGACGCATCCGGTACGCCCCACCTCGTGACCACCGTCGGCGGGTCCACGGGGTGCGGGAGTTGCCGGGTCGCCGGCGACCTTCTGACCCGGGGACTGATTCCGGCGACGGGGTCGGTCGCTTGGACCAGGCGGTACGACTACGCGCCGGTTCCGTCCGCCCGCGACGTCGCCGTGGATGCGTCGGGCGGCGTCTACATGCTGACGGACAAGCCGTCGACCCTGGTCAAGTATTCGAGCGGTGGCGCTATCGCGTGGACCCGGTCGTACGCAAACCCCCTGTACTGCATCGAGAGATTCGGGCGCGTAGTCGTCAGGGGCAGCGAGGAGTACGTGTCCGCGAAGGTGAACCTCACGGTCACGTATTGCGGCAACGGCGAGACCCGGAGAGCCCTCAACGTTGTGGCCTACCAGTCCACGGGGGCGCCGGCCTTCGCGGACTTCACGTGGATTCCGCCATGGGGCGAGGTGGAGCCGGGCCCGCTGGCGTGTTCCCCGGGCGGCGACATCTTCGTCGGGTGCTCGACGCGCACGGGCACGGGCGGAAGCGCGACGATGTACCAGTCGGTCGTGGCGTTTTCCGCGGTGGGCACCGTCATGTGGACCCGGACAGTGGCCGTAGTCGGACCGCAGCAGAGCGAGGAGATGACCGGGATCGGCATCGACGCGGGGCTCAACGTATATGCTCTGGGTGTCGGTTCGGACGTGGCCCAGAATACGGTCATGCGTGTGACCAAGATGGACTACGGCGGGAACTGGCTCTGGACCGTGACCGTCACCGGCGGCCTCCCGTTCTCGTACCCCACGGGGATGGCCGTGGACTCCGCCGCGGGCAGGATCTACCTGTCGGGAGCCGAATCAGACAACATCCAGTCGCCCACGGTCCTGCGCGGGGCCATCGTCGGACTCGACACCAACGGCAACAAGGTCTGGACCCGGTCGAACCACGGGGGCCAGCTCATGCTCTACTGGGACGTCGCCGTCAACGCTTCCGGAACGGTCTTCGCCACCGGGGTCATATGCTCGACCGTGAACCTTTCGAGTCAGAAGGAAGGCATCGATGCGGTCGGGACGGGCGATATCATCGTTGACGCCTACGACCCCACGGACCCGTGCCCCGCGCCCGCGTGGAGCACGCGGTGGGATTCCGGGCTGGGGGACGAAGAGGGTGTGGCAATCGCAGCGGGGTCCGTGGCCGTCGTCGGCCGCACCCCGCAGGGGCCCAGAATACTCAAGTATGGGGAGGGGTCCGCGGATCCCGCCGCCCTCGTGGCCGGGATCACTACCTCACCGGCCGGTCCGGTGGACGTGGGTACGCAGGTGGCGTTCTCGTTCACGGTTACGGACACGGGCGGACGCGCGGCCGTCGGGATCGCGGCCACGCTCATGCTCTCGTCCGGCGCTTCCGCGTTCGAGCCGCTCCAGGGGCCCTGGGGTTCCGGGCCGCCCGACCTGATCAGCGGGGCGTCGAGGACGTGGACCTGGACGACGACGGCGATCGGGGCAGGAACGGTGCAGTTGACGGCGACGGGGTCGGGAACCGATGCCTGCTCGGGCTCCCCGGTGAACGGCACATCCGTGCGGACGATCCAGACCGGGTACAGGTCGGCCATGGGTGCTTACCTGACTGTAACCCGGACGATCTGCGGTATCGGCGACTGGGTGAAGGTCGATCTTTCCGTCACGAACGGTGGAGCGGCCGGAGCGGTCCTGAACAGCGTGACCGCGACGGTATACCTCTCGAACTGGTCCGTCGCGGAGTGGATCGCGGGAGCCGACCAGGGACTATTCACGTTGAACGCGGGAGGTGGTCCCCAGCCGTTCAGTTGGACGTTCTCGGTTTCCGGTTCCATGGTGCCGCCCGAGACCTTCTACGTGACGGCAAGCGGGCTGGACCCGGTATTCGGAGCCATGACCGCGACGGCCACGGGGAGCGCGCAGCTCGTCAACCAGGCCCGGCTTTCGGCGACGCTTCCCGTCGGAGGGGTCACTTCCGTGGGCGGAGTAATCACGGTCCAGGCGTTCGTCAGGAACCTGGGCGGTTCTGCGGCCATGGCGGTGACTGCGACGATACTGGTTGCAACCGGAGGCGGCACGATGGCGGTCTCGCCGCCTGTCCCCGCGGTGGCCACGATCCAGGCCGGCGCTGCCACTCTCTTTACGTGGACGATGACGGCCACGGGGGCCGGGCCGGGCACGTTCACGGTGACGGTGACGGGTACGGATGCCTCGGTACTCGGGTACCCGCTGACTGCGGTCGGGATCGGGGGCGGCACGATCCAGACGCCGCCGAACATCGTGGGCAGGAACTTCCATCCCGTGACGACCGTGGAGGTGGGGCAAAGCTTCCTGCGGCTCTTCTCACTGACCAATACGGGACAGGCGACTGCGCAGGGGCTCCAGGACTTGCGGACGACCTTCGGCACCGCCACGGCGACCGTGGCCGGGCCGGGGACGCCGCAGTTCTCGGTGACGCTCACGGGATTCCAGACCGTGGTCTATTCGCTGACCCTCACCGGAGTCACTCCGGGTACCTACTGGCAATCGCGGACCGTCACTGGCTACGACGTGAACACGGGCTTCACGGTGACCAGCGGAGCCATCGTCTCGAACATGGTGACCATACTCCAGCGGCCCATCCTGACGGCATCCACGACGGCTTTCCGTCCGGGTGCGGGAGCGCAGGCCCACCTCGGGCAGAAGTTCCTGGCGATGCTCACGGTCACGAACACGGGCGGCGTCACCGCCAACGGCGTCTCGCCCGGCTGGTTCGGATACTCCACGGAGGGGGAGGCCAGCCCGGTCGGCGGGCCGAACCCGGCGGGGCCGGCGTCCCTCGCGCCCGGCGCGTCGATCACGTTCACGTGGACTATGGTGGGAAGCGCGGCAGGGACCCTGTACCTCACCAACTCGGTGACCGGGGTGAGCGCGATGTCGGGGTTGACGGCCTACTCGGGGCCGGCGATGTCGAACGCCATTGTTCTCCAGCCGCTCCTCTCGGCTTCCGTAATCGCGACCCCGTCCGTGATCAACGGCGGGCAGACGAGCCTCATCCGGCTCACGGTGTCGAATACGGGTGCTTCGACGGCGGCCGTGATCATGCCGTACCTGAACCTCAGTCCGGATGCGTCCGCCACGACGGGCAACGCATCCTCGTCGAATCTGACCCTGTCCCCGGGCCAAAGCGCGACCGTGAGCTGGGACCTGACCGGGCTGGGCAGGGCCCTGGTGGCGGTGACGGCGTACGTGACCGCCGTCGATGCCTTCGATGCCACCTATGGAGTTGCCGCGGCTGCCTCGACGCTCGTGGACGTGACGTCCTCGATGGCCTCGCGCGCCGTGATCATTCCCGCGACCGTCACGGTGGGTGAGACTTTCCGGATCGACCTAACGGTGACGAACGGCGGTACGGTCCTGATCCAGGACGTCATCCCGTCCGTCACGCTGGCTCCGTCCGGACTCGCAACCGTGGGGGCGCCAGATCCGGCGAGCGAGGCCAACCTCTTTGTGGGTGCGTCGCGCACATTCTCCTGGTCCGGTGTGGCGGACAGTGCCGGCATTCTGACTCTGTCCGTCGGGGCGTCGGGCACGCCGGTGGCCGGCACCGTCGACTCGACGCGCCAGACGCTGACGCTCGTGATCAAGAAGAAGGCGGGCTCCGTGCCCGAGTTCTCGGGCGAGGCCATCGTGTATCCGAACCCGGTCGCGGGCGACACGGTCTCCATCGCGGTCCGCCTGAAGGGCGACGCAACGAAGATCGAGGTCGACGCCTACAACACCGGCTATCAGCGCGTCTGGCACGGCGAGTTCCCGGCTGCCACCGCGGGTGACTGGGCGTTGGACATCGCCGGGGTGTCGAAGTGGGCGCCGGGCGTCTACCTCGTCCGGATCCGCGCGACGAAGGCGGACGGCGGGACCCAGGTGTTCAAGACCATCCGCGTGGGGGTGAAGCGATGAAGGCCCTCCTCGCTGCGATCCTGCTGTGGCCCGGCATGGCCGCGGCTCTCGCTCCCTCGGCCTTCACGGACTACGGCGCGCAGACGGTACGCGCCGCGTTCCTCTCGCGGGCCGCTTCGGCACGGGCGGTCGCAATGGGCGAGGCGTTCACGGCGGTGTCGGACGACGCGTCGGCGGTCCTGGGCAATCCGGGCGGGCTGGGGCGGGTCGCCCGGCTCGACGCGGTGGCCCAGTACGAAACGGGCGGGGACGGGATCTCGCGGAACGTCGGCGCGATCGCCCTCCCGGTCGGGCCCGGGGCGGTGGGGATCGGCGTGGCCGCGTTCTCGGCCGGCAGCTACGAGGTCCGCGACGCCTCCGGCGCCAAGTCCGGTGACCAGTCGGCGATGGACATCGCCGGCACGGTCGGGTACGGGTTCGCGAATCCGGGCGGACTGGGCCTGCCGGGCTGGACCGGGCTCGCCGTCGAGTTCGTGAGCCAGGGCGTCGGCGGCTCTACGGTCGCGGGGTCGCTCGGCACGGTCCTGCCGCTCGGCGGCGGGCTCGACCTCGGGCTCGCGCTCCAGCACATGGGGGCGAAGGCGTCCGGGTTCGGGCTGCCCTCGTCCCTGCGCGCGGGGCTCGCCTTGGCGTTCGCCGGGACGCTCCGGGTCGCTGGCGAGGCGCGGGTGGGGCTGGCCGACAAGGTCACGGACGTCGGGGCGGGCGCCGAGTGGGCGCCGATCCCGCGGGTGGCCATCCGCGCCGGCTACCGCACGCCGCTCGCGAACCAGGGCTGGCAGGGGATGACCGGCCTCACGGCCGGCGCGGGGCTCAGGCTCGGGAACCTCGTCCTGGACTACGCCTTCCAGCCGTACGGCGAGCTGGCGACGAGCCACATCATCTCGCTCTCGTGGCGGCAGGGCGCCTGGATGCCGGCCGTCGCGGCCACGGCCGACGAAGCCGAGACGGAAGCGGCGCCCGGCGCCGCGGTCGCGGCCGCCCCGGCTCCGAAGAAGTCCAGGCGTCCGGCGATGATGAACGTCGCGGTTTCGGACCTCGAGCCCCAGGGCGTCTCCGCGAGCGACGCGGCCGTCGTCGCGGACATGCTCCGCGGCGAGCTGGTCAAGACCGGCAGCGTGATCGTGCTCGAGCGCCAGAACATGCAGAAGGTCATGGCGGAGCAGGCCTTCCAGCAGACCGGTTGCACCTCCGCGGAGTGCGCGGTCAAGCTCGGGAAAGTGCTCAACGTCCAACGCATCATCACGGGCAGCGTCGGCAAGCTCGGCGACATGTACTTCGTCAACGTCCGCATCGTGGACGTCGAATCCGGCTCCATGGTCTGGAGCGACCGGGCGGAAGCCAAGGTCGTGAGCGCCCTGGCGAAGGAACTGCCCTCGCTGGCCCAGCGGCTGGCGAAGAAGATGAAGTAAGGGGTCCCCGTGCGGCGGCTGGCCCCTCTCCTCGTCCTCGCCGCCATCTTCTCCGCCTGCGACCGGTCCCCCCGCATCGATCCCAACCGGACCACGATCGCGGTGGTGCCTAAAGGCACCACTCACGAGTTCTGGAAATCCATCCACGCGGGGGCGGTGAAGGCCGCGCGGGAACTCGACGTCGACATCGTCTGGAAGGGCCCGCTCAAGGAGGACGACCGGGAGGCCCAGATCTCGGTCGTCGAGAACATGGTCCGGCTGGGCGTCAAGGGGATCGTCCTGGCGCCGCTGGACGAGACGGCGCTCCAGGCGCCGGTCGCGGCGGCGGTCAGGGCGAAGGTACCCGTCGTCATCATCGATTCGGGGCTCAAGGGTAAGGCCCATTCGAGCTTCATCGCGACGGACAACTACAAGGGCGGGCGGATGGCGGGGGAGTACCTGGCAAAGCTCCTGAAGGGCCGGGGCCGGGTCGTCATGCTCCGGTACGAGGAGGGGTCGGCGTCCACGACGGCGCGCGAGAAGGGCTTCCTGGCCGCGATGCGGCGGTTCCCCCGGATCAAGGTCGTGTCCGCGAACCAGTACGGCGGGGCGACAACCGAGACCGCGTACCGGGCTTCCGAGAACCTGCTCGCGCCACTCAAGAAGGATGGCAAGCTCGACGTGGACGGCATCTTCGCCTGCAACGAGTCCACGACGTTCGGCATGCTCCGGGCTCTCCAGGACGGCGGGTTCGCGGGGAAGGTCCGGTTCGTCGGGTTCGACTCGTCGATCAAGCTCGTCGCGGCACTCCGCAACGGCGGAATCGACGGGCTCATCCTCCAGAACCCGTTCCAGATGGGCTACCTCGGGGTGAAGACCATGGTCGCCAAGCTGAAGAAGAAGCCTATCAAGGCCCGCATCGATACCGGCGAGACGCTCGTGACGAAGGCGAACATGGATGACCCCAAGGTCAAGGCCGTGCTCTCCCCCGATCTCTCGGAGTGGATCCGGTAGAGGCCGTTGCGATGCCGCAACGGCCTCTGCAGGCAGCGGACGGATCATTGACATGGGGTGGCCTGTAGCCAGACTCGCCCGACTCGGCCCCCTGCTTGGCCTCGCCCTCGTCTACGGCCTCTTCGCCCTCATCGCGCCCCCGAGCTTCACGACCGTCGGCACCCTGGAGACGATCGCCCGTCAGGCCGCCATCGTCGGCACCGCCTCGCTGGGCATGACCGCCGTGATCATCGCCGGCGGCATCGATCTCTCCGTGGGCTCCGTGGTCGCCCTCTCGACCGTCGTGATCGCGGCCCTGCTCCAGGCCGGGCAGGGCCCCGTGACCGCCGCTCTCGGCGGCGTGCTGGCCGGGGTAGCCTCTGGGCTCGTCAACGGCTGGCTCGTGACCCGGCTGCGGATGGTGCCGTTCATCGTGACCCTGGGCACGCTCCTGATCGTGCGCGGGGCAGCGAAGGGGCTCGCGAACGAGCAGAAGATAGACGCGCCCATCACGGGGCTCAACGACGTGCTGGCGGCCGTGCCGCCGGAGCGGAGCTGGCAGATCCTGCCGGCGGGGGTGTGGGGGATGCTCATCCTGGCCGTCCTCGTGATCCTGCTCCTGCGCCGCACGGCGTTCGGCCGGCATGTCTTTGCCATCGGGGGCAACGAGGAAGCCGCCCGGCTCTCGGGCATCGACGTGGACGCCGTCAAGGTGTGGGTGTATGTCCTCGGCGGCGCCTGCGGCGGGCTCGCGGGTCTCCTCCAGTTCTCGCGGCTCACGGTCGGGGACCCCACCGTGGCTTCGGGGCTCGAGCTCGACGTCATTGCCGCCGTGGTCATCGGCGGCGGTTCGCTCTCCGGCGGCGAGGGCTCGGTCCTGGGCTCCGTTCTCGGCGCCCTCGTCATGACCACGATCCGGTGCGGCTGCTCCCAGATGGGGCTGGCCAACTGGATCCAGGAGATCGTGACCGGCCTCATCATCGTGGCCGCCGTCGCCCTCGACCGGCTGAGGCGGAGGTAGCGGCGCGTCTACGATCGGGGCTATCATGAAGCACAGGGGAGCAGTATGTTATTGAAGTTCTGGAGGCCGTGGCGGTCATGCGCCGGGGTGCTCGTATTGACCCTGCCGGGTCTCTCGGGGGCCCCCGCGCTCGCGGATGGCCTGCTGGACGAGACCCCGAACACCGCGAGCGACACTCTCACCACGGTGTTCCCGAACTGGGCGAGGGCGCCCGCGGCGTTCTTTGACCTCACCATCTGCGACGACGTGACCTGTCCGTTCTGCACCGCCGGCGACATCCAGAGCGTCACCCTCTTCAACTACGGTTCCGCATCGGGCGGTGCCGGCGGCGACATTTCCGGAGTCTATTTCAACCTGTTCTGTGGGAAGACGAACGCCTGGGGGACTCTCACTTACGCGGGAGTGTGGACCGTGGGCGCGTCGAACTATCCCGCGTGGACCTGGGTGGGGCCCATCGCGTGGGCGGCTGATCCCGGGTCCGCATGCGCGGGGGACGCACTTCTTTCCACATACGTCGACATCGGTTCCTGCCCCGTCGAGGGGAGGACCGTCACGATGGGACTTGGGCTCAACGACATCGTGAACCCGGGCCAGCCGGGCGGGGTGTGGGACACCTGCGGCTACCAGGTGCCCAATTGGGGAGGAGCGCTCCGCACGGGCAACACCAAGTACATCCGGTACGTCCTCAAGTCCGCGGACCGGGTGATCGTTCCCCCCGGCGACACGGTCACCTACACCATCTACTATGGCGCGCCGGGAGGTCCCGGGATTTCGAACATCGTGGTGATGGACACCCTTCCCGCGTACACGCACTACGTGGCCGGCTCGGCGGTCCCCGCCCCGGATGCCTTCTGGGACCCCGACCCGGGGCCGCCGTTGCGCATGCGCTGGACCCTCCCCGGGGTGGCTTCGACGTCGGGGGGAGCCACGGGCTCGCTCACCTACAAGGTGACCGTCGACTGGGGCAACGGCGAGGCGTTCGAGCCCGGGAGTGGGGACGCTGGCGCGCCCGAGGGCGTGCGGCTGGCGAACGTGGCCGCGGTCGAATTCGTCGGATCGGGGTGCAACGGCCCGTTCGTGAACCCGCCCACGGACACCGTCGTGCGCCGCTACATGATCTGGAAGCTCGCGGACCAGGACGTCCTGTTCGCGTCCCGCGTCGGAATGCCGGACGACGAGATCACGTATTCGATCTTCCTCACCAACATGTCCACGTCCCGCACGTGGTGGAACCTCGACGTGTGGGACACGGTCCCGGTCCAGCTCGAGACCTGGGACCCGGGTTTCGGGTTCTGGGACAACTGCGCCGCGCAGTGGACGATGACTCCGACGCTGGGCTGTGCGCCGGGGGCGCCCGGTGGACTCGTGAACGCATCGGGAACGATCATGACCTGGCGGCTCGGGGACTTCCCGCCGGGAGCGACGATGCGGCTCGACTGGAAGGCGCACGTCAAGGCCGCGGGGGTGCCCGCCGGTTCGACTGCGCAGGGCTACGTATCCGTGATGGCCCGGGGCCGCTCGGCGGTGGTGGGGGGGAGCGGCCACGCGCAGGCCGCGCGCGGGTTCTATCACTCCGCCCTCATCGTCCTGCGGACCACGTACTTCAGTTACGTCGGTCAGGCGGCGGACTCGGGATGCGCGGGGCTCGCGATCAACCTGTTCCCGCTCAACAAGGCGGCGAACTTCGAACTGCGCAAGCTCGAGAACTACGGCGCGGGGTTCGCCACGTCGGGGGGCAAGAGCGCTTCGATCAACGTCTTCCAGGGCACGTGCCTGGGGGGGTTCGTCGACGGCGGGTACGGGGGATGCGGGCCCGAGCGCGCGCCGGCCCAGTACTACTGGCTCGACTCGTGCGCATCCACGCCCAACGCGGTCCTCTACAAGCTGACGTCGAACGTGCCGATCCTGTGGATGCTCATGCCCGAGATCGGGGGCGGGGGTGACGCCTTCACGTTCATCCCGTCCACGACGCTGTCATTCTCCGGGTGGACTCTCTATTCCTACCGGCGAAGCGTATCGGGGGAGGTCAAGGCCGGCTGGGGCGAGTCCTGGGTCGTCTTCAACACCAGCGTCGGTCCCTCCGGCGTATACGACCCCGCGCTCACCACCACCGTCCACCTGTTCCGCTGGGACCCGGCGGCGCTCCAGTACACGTACCTGAAGTCGGCGGACATCGACAAGAACAGCCTCTACATGCCGTGGGCGGGGTGCCCGCTCGGGGATGATGGGCAGTACAAGATCATCTCGTCGGACGCCAGGCTGACCGTGTACCAGGGCTACGGCACTTTCGGGGATCCGAACATCACGTTCGCGTACAACGACCACGGTGGCAACGCGCCCACCGCGGAGGGCGGGACGTTCGTGAGCAAGCCGGGTGCGGCCGGCAGCTTCTACACGCTGGCGAACAACGATCCCGGGGCGTGCAACTTCGAGGTCGGGAACAACAGCGCGGGGGTGAAGGCGACGTTCCGGCTGTACCGGTACATGCCCCGAGACCCGAGCCTCGCGGTCACCGGCATCCCGGCGACGCTGTGCGGGACCTCCGGGACCTGGCAATTGCTGGCCCTGCGGAGCGTGGACGCCGGGATGGCGGCCGTCACGGGCCCCACGGCGAACGCTTTCGTCGGGGGGGCGGCCGGCACTTACGACACCGTCACCACCGGGCTGGGCTCCACCGCCAACGCGTGGAAGGTCGAATGGGTCGGGGGCGGCAACCTCTCCGTCTACTCGGGCTCGAGTGTATGGAGCAACTGGGCCGGCGGGAACATGATGCACGCCGCGGACGGCAACGCCACGGGAACCGAGTTCTGGCTCCACCACGCCACCGGCCAGTCTCCGGGATCGTGGGCGTTCATCCTTTTCTGCCCGGTCACGGGCATGGCCGTGAACGCGGTGTCCTCCGACGGCTGGTCGGCGACCTACACGACGGACGGGCCCGACCAGGCCGTCATGTTCACGGACCTCTCCAGCGTCGCCTACGGCGACCGGCGGAACTACGTCTTCCGCCTGCTGGCCGGGGGCGCCCAGGGGGAGATGATGGGCCAGCGACACCAGATCCAGTACCGGGAGAAATTCTACACCGCCCCCTTCGTTGCGACGGGCGTTCACTACGACATCATTGCTCCCCCCGTCGTGTTTTCCGGCCAGCCCTTCTGGATCACGGTGGTCGTGGTCCTGGGCACGGGCACCACCAAGATCGACTACTGCGGCACGACGAGTTTCAGCGCGACCGACCCCACCGCCAGGATCGCGGGCATCCCGATGGATTCCTACAATTTCACGTGGTCCAGCTCGACCGCGTGCACGAGTGCGCCGGATGAGAACGGGATCAAGCTCTTCATGAACGTCTCCCTGTCCGTCCTCGGCGACCAGACTATCGTGGCGGGGGACACCATGGACGGATCCATCACCGGGATCGGCACGACCTACGTGGTCGGAGTGGACGTCAAGATCGAGAAACAGCCGAAATTCCAGATCGCGGCGTCGGGGGACACGGTCCGGTTCCGGATATGCTGGAGCAACTACTCGTCCGCGTCCGCCTTCACCTTCACCCTCACCGACGCGGTGCCGGTGGGGACGGCCTTCGTGCCCGAGGCCGCGGCCACCGGCCTGGACTGCGGGAACACGGACGGCGTCACGCCGATCCCGTCCTACTCCACGCTCTCCACCGCGACCGTGCCGGCTGCCGCCTCGTTCGTTTCCGCGAATCCGGTCGCGGGAACGCGCTGGCTCCGGTGGACCCTGCCCCAGGTCGGGGTGCAGACGACGGGGTGTGTCTGCTACCGCGTCGTCATTCAATAGGCGGGCGGGCCGCCATCCCGTTCACGTTGCATGCCCTTCCCGGCAGGTTCGCTGGCCTGATTCCCGGCGATCCGGTACAATGCTCTGATCGCGCTTGGCGTATGGTCTCGTTTTGGGTGCGTAGCTCAGTTGGTAGAGCAGCTGACTCTTAATCAGCGGGTCGAGGGTTCGAGTCCCCCCGCACCCAGCTTTCATAAGCTGGCCCTGAGCGACCGAGCGAGGCGAGGGAGTCGAAGGGCCCAGAGCCAAGGCCGGCACAACGGCCACCGTCCGTGCTCTATAATGAGCCCCTCGTGAGCCTGCGTCGCGCGTGTCTGGCTATCGCGGCGGCCGGGGTGGCATGGAGCGCCCCCGGGCCGGCTCGTGCGGCACCCCTCGAGCTCTCGTACTGGGAAAAGTGGACGCGGTTCGAGGGCGACGCCATGATCGCGGTGGTCGCCGACTTCAACAAGTCCCAGGACCGCCTGCACGTGACCTACCTGCCGGTCAGCAACGTCGAGCAGAAGGTGCTCGTGGCCACCGCGGGCGGAGATCCACCGGACATCGCCGGGCTCTACGCGGCCCAGGTCGTGAGCTACGCGGACAAGAACGCGCTACTGCCGCTTGACGACTACCTGGCCCGGGCCGGGATCACGGCCGCCGACTTCATCCCCGTCTTCTGGAACGAATGCGTGTTCCGCGGGCACGTGTGGGCCCTGCCCACTACTCCCGCGACCATCGCCCTGCACTGGAACAAGGGGCTGTTCCGGAAGGCCGGGATGGACCCGGAGCGCCCGCCGAAGACGATCGGCGAGCTCGATGAGATGGCGGACCGGCTCACGATCCGGGACGCGAGCGGGCACCTGATCCAGATGGGGTTCATCCCGTGGGAGCCCGGGTGGTGGAACTGGGCGTGGGGGAGGTTCTTCGGCGGGCGGCTCTGGGACGGGGAATCGAAGATCACGTGCGACGAGCCGGAGTTCGTCGCCGCCCTCCAGTGGGTCCAGTCCTACGGCAGGAAGTACGGCAAGGACCAGCTCCAGGTTTTCACGAGCGGGTTCGGCAACTTCGCCTCCCCCCAGAATGCCTTCATGGCGGGGAAGGTCGCGATGGAAATCCAGGGCGTCTGGATGTACAACTTCATCACCCAGTACACGCCGAAGATGGAATGGGGGGCCGCGCCGTTTCCGACCGCCAAGCCCGAGCAGTACGGGATGTCGGATGCCGACCTCGACGTGCTCGCGATTCCGCGCGACGCCAGGCATCCCGAGGAGTCGTTCGAGTTCATCAAGTACGTGATGACGCGGCCGGCGATGGAGAAGCTCTGCATGGGCCACCGGAAGTTCTCGCCGCTGGCCAAGGTGAGCCCCGCCTTCTGGGCGAGCCATCCGAACCCGTACATCCGGTTGTTCGATTCGCTCGCCCGGCATCCGCTGACGTTCGCCCTGCCGCATCTCACGATCTGGCAGGAGTACAGCGAGGAGCTGAGCGTGGCCTTCCAGAAGGTCTATCTGCTCGAGGCCAGCCCTGAGGAGGCGCTCGCGACCGTCAAGGCGCGGATGCAGAAGCGGCTGGACCGGGAGCTGCGCCGGATGAAGCGGCTCGGGTTGAGCCCCGCATGAGCCCGGTCGCGCGCGAACCGCTGAGCTCCCGCGTGGGGCGCGCCGAGTTCCGGTGGGCCATGCTCTTCATCGCGCCTTGGATCATCGGGTTCGGGGTCTTCCTGGCGTACCCCGTGGTCGTGTCGCTCTTCTACAGCTTCTGCGAATACTCCGTCCTGGCCAAGCCGGTCTGGATCGGGGCGGGGAACTTCCGGGACCTCGCGGACGACGACGTGTTCTGGATCTCGCTGTGGAACACCTTCCGGTTCGCCGCCTTCGCCCTGCCATTGGGGATGATATTCAGCCTCGGGCTGGCGGCCATGCTGCACATCTGTGCCATCGGGCGGGCGACCTTCCGCGCGATATTCTTCCTGCCCTCGCTCGTGCCCGTCGTGGCCAACGCCATCGTCTGGATGTGGATGTTCAACGGGGAGTACGGCCTGCTCAACGCCGGGCTCAAGGTGTTCGGCCAGCAGGGGGCGAACTGGCTCGGCGACCCGTTCTGGTCGATGCCGGCGCTGATCTTCATGGGGTTCTGGGGGGTCGGCGGCTCGATAATCATCTTCCTGGCGGCCTTCCAGGAGGTGCCCGTCGAGATGTACGAGGCGGCGGAACTGGACGGGGCTTCCTCGTGGCAGAAGTTCTGGGGGGTGACGGTGCCCCTGATCTCGCCCGTGATCTTCTTCCAGCTCATCACCGGGATCATCGGCGTCCTCCAGGTCTTCGCCGCGCCCTACATCATGACGGGGGGCGGTCCGATGCGGCGGACGCTCTTCTACTCCATGTACCTTTACGACAACGCGTTCCGGTACCTGCGCATGGGTTATGCCTGCGCGATGGCGTGGATCCTGTTCCTCCTCATCCTGGCCCTTACGCTCGTGGCGACCAAGATCTCGGCGCGCTACGTGCACTACCAGGGATCCTGATGTCCGACCTGGCGTCCGCTCCCAACGCTCCATGGCTCGAGCGCAAAGGCTCGAGGGAAATGATCCTCCAGGCGTTCGTCTTCGTCGGACTGGGGCTCCTGGCGGTGCTGTTCCTCCTGCCACTCCTGTGGATGGTCTCGACCTCGCTCAAGCCCATCGAGGAGACGATGAAGATGCCGCCCACGTTCATCCCAACGTCGCCGAAGTGGGAGAACTTCCGGGAGGCGGTCCAGCGAATCCCGTTCCTGAGATATTTCGGGAACACGGTCTGGGTCAGCGTCCTCGGCACCGTGGGGGTCGTCATCTCCTCCTCGCTCGTGGCCTACGGGTTCGCGTTTCTGCGGTGGCCGGGCCGGGACCTCTTCTTCTGGCTCACGGTGGCGACGATGATGATCCCGTTCCCCGTCATCATGGTGCCCCTGTACGGGGTCTTCCGGAAGTTCGGCATGATCGGGACGCTGATGCCGCTCTGGCTGCCGGCGTGGTTCGGGTCCGCCTGGGACATATTCCTCATGCGCCAGTTCTTCCTCGGGATCCCCAAGGACCTCTTGGACGCGGCGCGGATCGACGGCGCGACGGAGTTCCAGATCTGGCGCAAGATCGTCCTGCCGGTGGCGGCCCCGGTAATGGTCGTCGTCGGGCTGTTCCACGTCATCTACTCGTGGAACGACTTCCTGGGTCCCCTGCTCTACCTCACGAAGCAGGAGAAGTACACGCTGTCACTCGGGCTCCAGTTCTACCAGAGCCAGAGCGGCGGCACCGAGTGGCACCTCCTGATGGCCGCGTCGGTGCTCATGGTCCTTCCCGTGCTCGTGCTCTTCCTTCTGGGTCAGCGCGCGCTGATCCGCGGAATCACGATGACGGGCATCAAGATGTGAGCGGGGTACCTGCCGCCGGCTGATCCCGCAAATCATGGCCTGGGCGCGATGCCATCGTGTTGCATTCTGCGACATGCTTGACACGGTTCGCGGCACCACGGTACAGTGAAATCCGCCTCGAATGCCTGCGTCCGCGTGCCGCGTCCAGCTAGTCCGCTGGACGCGACGGGTTTCAGGGGGCCAGGGGGTCCCGCGCGGGGAAACGGGAAAGATCATGGAGCGCATCGACGTGCGGAGGCTTGGCAGGGAGCCGATGGCGTTTAGGTGGGAGGAGCCGGCGGCGACGCTGGGTCTGGAGACGGAGCCGGCCTTCCGGCACGCGATCTCGGTCGAGGTGACCGCGCGCAAGATCGGGGCGCAGGTGCTGGTGAACGGCGTCGCTTCGAGCCTCATCCGGCTCGAGTGCGGCAGGTGTCTGGAAGCGTTCGAGCGGACGGTGAGAGCGGACGTGGCCATCGCGTACCGGGAGGGTACGCCGCCCAACCGCCGCGTGGACGTGATCGGGGACGACGAGCCGGAGGCGAGCTGGTACGAGCCTCCGTTCATCGATCCCGGCGAGGACCTCAGGCAGATCATGCTCGTGGCCATGCCGGACTATCCGGTGTGCCGGGCGGACTGCCGGGGGCTGTGTCCGCAGTGCGGGGCCAACCTGAACCTGGCCCCGTGCGGGCACAAGGTGGAGGGAACCGACGGGCAGCCCGGAAGGGGCGTGAAAGTGCCCGAGGGTGAAAAGGAGACCTAGACGACATGGCGAATCCGAAACGACGGTTCTCGAAATCCCGGACCCGCATGCGGCGTTCCATCGTGTGGCGCCTGGAGAAGCCCGCGACGTCCTCGTGCCCCCGGTGCAAATCCCCGCGCGAGCCGCACCGCATCTGCCGGACCTGCGGCTACTACAACGGGAGACAGGTCATCGCGGTCGGTAGCTGACCGTAGAGCGACCACCAGCCACCGCTTATGCCGACCCGCATTGCCGTTGACGCCATGGGGGGCGATCGAGCCCCCCAGGCCGTCGTCGAGGGTGCGCTCGAGGCCGCCCGGGAGGACGGGGCCGAGATCATCCTCGTCGGGGACCGGTCCGCCATCGAGGCCGAGATCGCGCGCGTCACCCGCGGACGCCCCGTGGAGGGTGTCATCATCCAGCACGCCTCCGAGAAGATCGAGATGGGCGAGTCGCCCGCCGCGGCGGTCAAGGCCAAGAAGGATTCCTCCCTGGTCGTGGCTGCCCGCCTCGTGCGCGAGAAGCAGGCGGCGGCCGTGCTTTCGATGGGCAACACGGGGGCCTGCCTGGCCGCGGCCCTGCTCGTCGTGGGGCGCCTCGAGGGCGTCCAGCGTCCCGCGATCGTCGTGCAGTTGCCCCACCAGGAGGGGATGACGACGCTCCTCGACGGGGGCGCCAACGTCGACTGCCGGCCCCAGCACCTGGTCCAGTTCGCCGTCATGGGCGAGGTCTACGCCGAGCTTATCCACGGCGTCAGGAGCCCGCGGATCGGACTTCTGAACGTGGGCGAGGAGGACGGCAAGGGGACGGAGCTGACCCAGGAGGCGCACACGCTGTTGCGGCAGGCCGGGCTGAACTACGTGGGTAACATCGAGGGCGGGGACGTCCTGAGCGGGCGCGTGGACGTCGTCGTGTGCGACGGGTTCGTGGGGAACATCCTTCTCAAGTTCGCCGAAGGCGTCGCGGTCGCGGTTCGGGAGATGCTCCGGGGTGCGTACCGGAAGAGCGGGCTGATAGTGAATTTCGGCGGCGTGCTGAGCGGCCCCGTGTTCCGGGCGATCAAGGACCGCATGGACCCCGCCTACTACGGCGGCGCGCCCCTGCTGGGGGTCAATGGCACCTTCATCGTCGGCCACGGCTCCTCGTCGCCGCGCGCCGTGCGCAACGCGATCTCGGTCGCCCGGCGGTTCGTGGACCTCAAGGCGAACGCCCTGATCCGGGAGCGGCTGAGTACGCTGGCCCTGCCGAAGGGCGGCGCCCGGTCGTCCGGGGCCGGCGCATGAGCGGGGAGGGGAAGTTGAGCCGCACCGCCGCGATCGTTTCGACCGGGATGTACGTCCCGCCGCGGGTCATGACCAACGCGGATCTCGCGAAGCTCGTCGAGACCTCGGACGAGTGGATCGTAACTAGGACGGGAATCCGGGAGCGCCGCATCGCCGCGCCCGAGCAGGCGACCTCGGACCTGGCGGCGGAGGCGTCGAAGCAGGCGCTCGAGCGCGCCGGGATCGCCCCCACGGACGTCGACCTCATCATCCTTGCCACGCTGTCGCCGGACACCATCACGCCCTCGTCGGCGTGCGTGATGCAGGCGAAGATCGGGGCATCGAGGGCGGCGGCGCTCGATATCTCGGCGGCCTGCTCGGGGTTCGTCTACGGCCTGTCCCTGGCGCGCGGCGCCATCGTGAGCGGGGAAGCCGGGACCGTGCTCCTCGTGGGCGCGGAGGTCACCTCGAAGTTCATGGACTGGACCGACCGCGCGAACTGCGTCCTCTTCGGGGACGCGGCCGGCGCCGTCGTGATGCGGCCTTCCGACGGCGACCGAGGAGTGCTGGGGACGGTGCTGGGCGCCGACGGCAGCATGGCCCCCCTGATCGCGATCGCGGCGGGGGGCAGCCGGACGCCGGCGAGCGCCGAGACCGTCGAGAAGAAGATGCACACCCTGCGCGTGCGCGGCGGCGAGGTCTTCAAGGCCGGCGTTCGCACGATGGCCCAGTCCGTGCGCGACGTGCTGGCGAAGTGCGGCCTCAAGCAGGAGGATCTCGCGCTGCTGATCCCGCACCAGGCCAACCAGCGCATCATCGCGGCGGTCGCGGATTCGCTCGAGATGCCGATCGAGAAGGTCTTCATGAACCTGGAGAAGTACGGGAACACCTCCGCGGCGACCATCCCGGTCGCACTGCACGAGGCGGTGGAGCAGGGCCGGCTCAAGCCCGGGGACCTCGTGGGCGTCGTCGCGTTCGGCGGCGGGATCACGTGGGGCGCGGCGGTGATCCGGTGGTGAAGACCGCGGTCGTCTTCCCGGGGCAGGGATCCCAGCAGCAGGGGATGGGGGCCGAACTGGCGGCCCGCTGGCCCTCGGCGGCCGCGCGGTTCGCCGAGGCGTCGGGGATCCTGGGCTACGATCTGCTCAAGCTCTGCGCCGAAGGGCCGGAGGAGAAGCTCGCCGACACCTTCGTCGCCCAGCCCGCGCTGTACACGGCCGGATTCGCAACGTGGGAAGTCCTGGCGACGGAGGGGCTCGCGCCCGACTGCGTGGCCGGACACAGTCTCGGCGAGTACACGGCGTGCGCCGCCGCGGGGGCGTTTCCGTTCGCGGCCGGGCTGAAGGCGGTGCAGGCGCGGGCTGTGGCGATGGCGGCCGCGGTGGAGCGCCGCCCCGGCGCCATGCTCGCCGTCATGGGCGCCGCGCCCGCGGACGTGGATGCGTGGGTGGCCGCCGCCGCGCCGCAGGGACCCGTCCTCGTGGCCAACCGGAACGCGCCGGACCAGCTCATCGTCTCGGGAACGCTCGAGGCCGTCGAGGCGGTCGAAGCCTCGGCGAAGGCGGCGGGTGTTCGCGCGATCCGGCTCAAGGTCGCGGGGGCGTTCCACTCGCCACTGATGGCGACCGCCGCGGAGCGGATGCGCGAGGTTCTCGCCGGGGTGGTGATAGCGGATCCCCGGATCCCCGTGGTTGGCAATGTCACCGGAGACATGCTGACGACGGCGTCCGCGCTTCGCGGCGAGCTCGAGGTTCAGCTCGTCTCGGCGGTCAAGTGGGACGCGTGCGTGAAGACTCTTCGTGACCGCGGCGTCTCGCTGGTGATCGAGTCGGGCCCGGGGAAGGTGCTCGCCGGACTCGTGCGCAAGAACGACCGGAATATTGAAACGTTGTCGACCGGCAAGGCGGCGGACCTCGAGGGCGCGCTGAGTCGGATCAAGGGAGGCTAGATATGGGACGGCTCGACGGCAAGGTGGCCCTGATCACGGGGTCGGCACGCGGCATCGGGTTCGCGACGGCGCAGCTCTTCGCGAAGGAAGGCGCGCTCGTCGGGATCTGCGACCTCAAGGAGGAGGACTCGAAGGCGGCGGCGAAGAAGCTCGGAGAGGTCGGCAAGGAGGGCGTCGGGTTCGCGATGAACGTCGCCGACTCCGCGTCGGTCGAGAAGGGGATCGAGGCGTTCGTCGCGGGGCAGGGCGGGAAGCTCGACATCCTCGTGAACAACGCCGGCATCACCAAGGACGGCCTGCTCATGCGGATGACCGACGAGCAGTGGGACCTGGTCCTCAAGATCAACCTCTACAGCATGTTCTACTGCATCCGCGCGGCCGTGAAGCCGATGATGAAGAACCGGTGGGGGCGGATCATCAACCTCTCGTCCGTTTCGGGCGTCATGGGCAATCCCGGCCAGGCCAATTACGCCGCCTCCAAGGGGGGCGTGATCTCGCTGACCAAGACCGTGGCGAAGGAGTTCGCCTCCCGGAACATCACCTGCAACGCCATCGCGCCGGGGTTCATCAAGACCGTGCTCACCGACCAGATGACGGAAAAGGCCCGGGAAGCCATGCTGGGCATGATTCCGCTGGGGCGGTTCGGCGAGCCCGCCGACATCATGGGCGCGATTGCGTTCCTGGCCTCGGATGAGGCATCCTACATCACCGGGCAGATCCTCCAGATCGACGGGGGTATGGCGATGTAAGAGCCGGGACAGGACAACCGGGACAGGCATCCATTTCCGAATATCCAACGTAGGGAGGTTCCCATGGCAGTCGAAGAGAAAGTGAAAGAGATCATCGTGGACCAGCTCGGGGTCGACGCGTCGAAGGTGACCGAGACGGCGAAGTTCGTCGAGGACTTGGGCGCCGATTCGCTGGACACGGTCGAGCTCGTGATGGCGTTCGAGGAGGAATTCGACATCGAGATTCCCGACGAGGATGCCGAGAAGATCCGGTCCGTGAACGAGGCGACCGACTACGTGAAGAAGAAGGTCGCGGCCAAGGGCGGCGCGGCCTGAGCGCCCGTCAAGTTTAGGGCCGTATCATGACGGACACGCGCGCCCGGGGTCACCGGGTCGTGGTGACGGGCCTCGGGATGATCACTCCCGTGGGACACACGGTCGCCGAGTCGTGGGAGGCGCTCCTCAAGGGCGTCTCCGGGCTCGGTCCCGTCACGCTGTTTGACGCCACCCCCTTCGCCAGCCGGATCGGTTGCGAAGTGAAGAACTTCGAACCGAGCCAGCGGCTGGACCGCAAGGAGGCGAAGCGGACGGACCGGTTCGCGCAGTTCGCCCTCTGGGCGACGGACGAGGCCTGGAAGGATTCCGGCCTCGACGCCGCGAAAGAGGACGTCTCGCGGATCGGCGTGATCATCGGGTCGGGCATCGGCGGATTCCAGACCCTCGAGGACCAGCATACGACGCTGGTCCAGAAGGGGCAGGGACGGGTCAGCCCGTTCGTCATCCCGATGCTGATCTCGAACATGGCGGCGGGGCTCGTGTCCATCCGGCTCGGCGTCAAGGGTCCGAACATGGCGATCGTCACGGCCTGCGCGTCGGGGGCGCACTCGATCGGCGAGGCGGCCCGGATCGTCGAGCGCGGGGATGCCGACGTCATGGTGGCGGGCGGGGCCGAATCCACGCTCACGCCGTTCGGGTACGCGGGATTCTGCAACATGGGAGCGCTGTCGACCCGGAACGATGCCGGGGCGGCCGCTTCCTGTCCGTTCGACGCGCGGCGCGACGGGTTCGTGATGGGCGAGGGCGGCGGGATCGTCGTGCTCGAGTCGCTCGAACACGCGCAGGCGCGCGGCGCCAGGATCCACGCGGAGCTGATCGGGTACGCCGCCTCGGGCGACGCGCACCACATGACCGCGCCCGATCCGGAGGGGACCGGCGCGGCACTCGCGATGCGGAACGCGCTCGCGGACGCCCGGGTGACGCCGGCGGAGCTTGGCTACATCAACGCGCACGGGACGTCCACCCAACTAAACGACAAGGGGGAGACGATGGCGATCAAGATCGTTCTGGGCGAACACGCCCGGAAGGTGCCCATCTCGTCGACGAAGTCGATGACGGGGCACATGCTCGGAGCAGCGGGGGCCGTCGAGGCCGTCGTCTCGATCCGGGCGCTGGAGACGGGGCTGGTCCCGCCGACCGCGAACTACGAGGTTCCCGATCCCGCCTGCGACCTCGACTACGTGCCGAACAAGGCCCGCGAGGTGAAGGCGAAGGTCGCGATGTCGAACTCCTTCGGTTTCGGAGGGCACAACGCGGTGCTGGTGTTCCGGTCATGGCCGAACTGAAGGCCCCGGCCGACCTCACGCTGTTCCTGCGCAAGGAATGCGGAGTGCGTCCGCAGAACATCGGAGTCTACGAGCAGGCGTTCACCCACCGGTCGCTGGTCCACGAGCAGGGGTTGGAGACCCACCAGTCGAACGAGCGGCTCGAGTTCCTCGGGGACGTCGTGCTCGGGCTCGCCATCACGGAGGCGCTCCTGCGCCGGTACCCGAGCGCGGACGAGGGCGACCTCTCGAAGATGAAGGCGCAGCTCGGCAGCCGGGCGACGCTGGGCGAGGTCGCCAAGCGCATGAACCTCGGCCGCTTCATGAAGGTGGGCCGGGGGGAGGAGATCGCGCGGTCCCAGAACCTGCCCTCGCTCATCGGGAACGCGTTCGAGGCGCTCACGGGCGCCGTCTACCTCGACCTCGGGTTCGTCACGGCGGCGAAGTTCGTGGTGAGGTGTCTCGAGCCCGAGTTCGAGCGGGACCTCGTCGCCCTCGACTACAAGAGCGTCCTGCAGGAGTTCGCCCAGCGCCGGTTCCACGTGGCGCCCTACTACCACGTCATGCACGCGCACGGGCCCGAGCATCGCAAGACCTTCGAGGTGCTGGTCAAGCTCAACGGCAAGGTCTACGGCCGGGGCCGGGGCCACACGAAGAAGGACGGCGAGCAGGATGCCGCCCGGCACACGCTGGAGCGCTTCCGGTACCATGCCGAAACGGGGATCCAGCCGGCCGTCCAGCCGCTGGAGGAGGCGCACCGGAGCTGGTGGCCCTTCAGCCGGAAGAAGACGGAGAGACTGATCTAGTCTGCCAACCGCCCGAAGACGGGCGGTTGGCCTCTCCGTTATAATCGGGCATGCCGTCGCGGCTCTTTATCAAGCGCCTGGAGCTGTCCGGGTTCAAGACATTTGTCCGGCGGACTACCCTCAACGTCGACGCCGGGATGACCGGAATCGTCGGCCCCAACGGCTGCGGCAAGTCCAACATCATCGACGCCGTCCGCTGGGTGCTCGGTGAGCAGAGCGCCAAGGCCCTCCGCGCGGCCAGGATGGAAGAGCTCGTGTTCCACGGGAGCGAGCGCGAGAAGCCCGTCGGGATGGCCGAGGTCACGCTCACGCTCGACAACGAATCCGGCGTGCTGTCCAAGCAGGGCCCCGAGATCTCCCTGACCCGCCGCCTGTACCGTTCCGGGGAGTCCGAGTACCTGATCAACCGCTCGCCCGTCCGGCTCAAGGACATCACCGACCTCATCCTCGACACCGGGATCACGACGGGAGCTTACGTAATCATGGAGCAGGGCAAGATCGACAGCGTCCTCACGGCCCGGCCGACCGAGCGGATGGCCCTGTTCGAGGAGGCCGCGGGCGTCATGCGCTACCAGCAGCAGAAGGAGGAGGCGGAGCGCAAGCTCGCGGCGACCCAGCAGAACCTCGTGCGGGTCGCCGACATCGTGCACGAGCTCAAGCGCCAGCTCGACTCGCTGGAGCGGCAGGCTAAGGCGGCGGAGCAGTACCAGGAGATGCGCAAGCGCGTGCAGGACCTGCGCGCCCGCGCGCGCGCCGTGGAGCTCGCCCGGGGGAAGGCCGGGCTCGAGGCCGCCGAGGCTGAGGCCGCGGGAGCGCACCGGACGGCCGAGGCGGGTCGCGCGGTCGTCGCCGAGCGCGCGGCGACGCTCCGGGCGGGCCGGGAGCGCCTCGAGGGGCTGGAGACGCGCGTGCGCGAGATCGAGGCCGGGCTGGCGCGCGCCCGGGAGGGCAACGTTGCGGTGCGGAGCCAGCTCGAGGCCCTGCGGCTCAAGCTCTCGCAGGCGGTCATCCATCGCGAGGAGCGCGAGCGGTCGCTGGGCGAGGCGCTCGCGTCGCAGGAGAAGGTCACGGCCAAGGCGGCTACGGCTCGCGAGGAGGCCTCGAAGGAGGAGTCGCGGCTCACCCAGGTCCGGGTGGAACTCGAGGAGTTCATGGCCGAGGTCAAGAAGCTCGAGGAGAGCCTGGCGTCCGCCCGGAGCGATCTGGCGGGGAAGCGGCAGGCGCTGGGCACGCAGGCGGACCGGCTGCACCAGCAGCCCGACTCCGCGGATCGCGAGGGCGCGCTGAAGACCCCGATCGACGAGTTCCGCCAGCACGTGCCCGGCCTCGAGTGGCCGCTCATCCGGATCTTCCAGGCCGGCGAGACCAGGGGGCTCGCCCTGCAGGCCGCGCTGGGGGCCCTCGCGGACGCGGCCGTGGTCGAGACGTGGGCGCAGGCCGAGGCGCTCCTCAAGGCGTGGCGCGAGCAGCGCGAGGCGCCGCTCACGCTCGTGGTACTCGAGGCGATGCCGGAACCGGGGCCGCGCCGCGAGCTCCCGGCGGGCGCCATCGGGTGGGCCGACGAAGTCGTCGCGTGTCCGCCGAAGTTCGCTTCCCTCGCCCGCGCGATCCTCGGGGACGTGGCCGTGTTCGAGGACGAGCGGATCGCGGCCGTACTGCCGGGCGGCTCCCACGTCTCGTCGTCGGGCGTGAAGGTGTACGAGCCCGGAATCGTGTGGTGGCCGGGGAGCCTGCCGGCGTCCGCCGCCTCGACGGGCACCGAGCTCGCCATGCTCCTGGCGGCCGCGGTCCGCGAGCTCGGCGGCATCGAGGCCAGGATCGTGGAGTTGGAAGCGGACCTCGCCGAGGCCCGCCGGTTCGAGAGCGCGGCCCGGATCGAGCAGGTCCGCCTCGAGCAGAGCCTGTCGGGCCGGCTCGGCGAGCGGGAATCGCTCGAGGAGACCGCCACGGAATCGGCGAAGCGCGCGTCCCGGCTGCAGGAGGACATTGCCGCCCTGGCGGCCGAGCAGGCGGCCATCGAGGCGGACCTGCACGCGCGGGAGGATGCCCACGGCGTCGAGCGCCGCCGCGAGGACGAGCTGACGGGCCAGCTCTTCGCGGCCCAGGACGACCGGGCCCGCGTGCGCGACACGATGGCGCCGCTCGAGGACGAGGTCGAGGACGCCAGGGCGAAGCTCGACGAGGCCCAGCAGGCGGTCCTCGCCGCGGAGGGCCTCGTGCAGGAGGCGCGGACCCGGTTCGAGCTGGTCCGGCACGATTTCGAGGGCGAGTTCGGGGCGGACACCTCGCGGCTCGACGAGCTGGCGGGGCAGCCGCTGACCGACGAGGAGAGCTCCCAGTTGGGCAAGCTCGAGCACCGGCTGGCCGAGATGGGAGAGGCCGTGAACCTGCTGGCCCTGGACGAGTTCAAGGACCTGGGCGAGCGGCACGCCGAGTACCAGCGCCAGATCGAGGACCTCCGGGCGTCGCGGGAGAAGCTCCAGCGCGCGATCTACCGGCTGGACCGGGAGTCCGAGCGCCGTTTCGAGCGCACGTTCACGACCATCCGCGAGAACTTCCACACCATGTTCCGGCGTCTCTTCGGGGGCGGCGAGGCCGACCTCAAGCTCGTCGAGACCGAGGAGAAGGAGCGGGGGATCGAGATCGAGGCCAAGCCGCCGGGGAAGCGGACGCAGTCCATCGCCCTCCTGTCGGGCGGCGAGAAGGCGCTGACCTCGACCGCGCTCCTGTTCGCGCTCTACATGACCAAGCCGTCGCCGTTCTGCTTCCTGGACGAGCTGGACGCGCCGCTCGACGACGCCAACACGGACCGGTTCATGAAGATCCTGAAGGAGTTCAACGGCACGACGCAGTTCATCCTGATCACGCACAACAAGCACACGATGGAGCTAGCGGATTCCCTCTACGGAATCACGATGGAGGATCCCGGCGTCTCCAAGGTCGTCTCCGTGCGTCTGAGCGGACTCCAAGCCGCCGTCCCGGCGGCCTGAGGCCCGCCCCCTTGCCACCGGGGGCCTTCGTAGTCGAGACCGAGCGCCTCCATCTCCGCGAATTCGACGAGTCCGACTGGTCCGCCTTCCGGGCCGTCTCCGTGGACCCCGAGGCCGAGCGGGTCTGGGGCGAGCCCGTGAGCGAGGCGTTCCTGCGCCGCGCGTTCCAGGATGCCATCACGACGCAGCGGACTCCCGACCGGCACATCTACGCCCTGGCCGCCGTGCTCAAGGAGACCGACCGGCTGGCCGGGTACGTGGACTTTTCGTTCAGCCCCGGCGCCTCCGAGGCCGAGTTCTCGATCATGCTCGGCGGGGCCCACCGGGGCCTGGGGCTGGGCCCCGAGGTGTGCCGGGCCATGATCGGATTCGGGTTTGGGACGCTCGGCATGCTGCGCGTCTTCGCCTCCGTGGACGCCGCCAACATCGCCTCCCGCCGGATGCTCGAGAAGGGCGGGATGCGCCTCGAGCGCGAGTGGCGCCGCCCCGCGGACACCCCGCCGGACTCCGCCTGGCCCTGGGGGTGCGTGTACGTAATACGGAGAGAGGATTGGCGCCCCGGGGGACGTGCTTTAGATTCTTAGATTCTCGGGCCTGGAGTTTAGGGATATTCTGGCCTGTCAGTTGCCCCGGTTGTTGGCCGCATGGCGCTGGAGGATGAAATCCGGGCGGTTCAGGCCTTGAGCAGGACGCGCTTGCGCCGGTGTTGGAATACGATCTCGCGGAACCGATCGAAGAAGCCGGAAAGCCCCAGGATGTTGAACCCCACCTTGAGATCGGACGAGAACCCGACCTCGGCGAGTACCTTGTGGTCGCCGACCTCGAAATGCACCGGGAGGATGGTACACCTCAGGATGCCCCCGTCGCCGGCAATGGCGGACTTGGTCCTGCCGCGGGCCAGATCGAACCCCAGCGCCACGGCGGCAGTGGCCTCGAAGACGCTGAAGGCGGCACCGGAGTCGAGATAGGCGGTGACGTCGGCGGTTGAGCCGCTGGGGCCATGCATCCGAATCGGGATGATGGGATGCCAAGTGCGGAAGCGATGGTCGAATTGGTAAGGGAACGCGAGGACAGGCGTCCGTTTCAAAGGAGTAGCGGGGAGGACAGCTCCTTGAGCGTCGGAACCGGGGTCACGAGCGGCACCTCGTCGGGATCGATCCGGCGTATTTCCCCGATCATCTTCGCGAGCGCCTTTCCCTGGCCCCGCGCGCAGGCGCCCTGAACTCGCCCGTGCGCGATCATGACGATACGGCCCCCGTAGCGCGAGGCAAGCTCGCTGAAATGGCTTCGGAAGAACTTGTAGTTCGGACTGAGCGAGTTTGCCACGGTTTGATTATATACCACTGCACAGTAGTGTCCCAACGTTGGTCCCGAGCAAGCTGAGAAACCGCGCAGCGACAAGG
>ERZ1292640.79-Hain-H43-02um-R1-79-length-74989-cov-6_pt2 | contig 71163 bp, 76 predicted proteins | sample MGYA00564404_ERZ1292640 | MGnify/ENA primary metagenome ERZ1292640 (study PRJEB36523, sample SAMEA6512636) | groundwater metagenome | collected 2019-01-08 | study: AquaDiva: Metagenomics assemblies of 32 groundwater samples
CAGGATCAGGAACAACAAGCTCAGCAAACTACACAATAGACACAAACAGACCAACAGTACTAGGCGTAGTACTAGCCGATTCAGCTTTAGCTGTAGGCGAAACTAGCCTCGTAACAATAACATTTTCAGAAATAGTTAATGGATTCGACAACACAGATCTAACTGTACCAAACGGTGCATTAACAACAGTAGCAACAGGAGACGGAAACATCACATGGACCGCAACATACACTCCTGACGCAAACGTACAAGACACATCAAACGTAATCACAGTAGACAAAACAGCCCTTGTTGACGCTGCAGGAAACGCAGGATCAGGAACAACAAGCTCAGCAAACTACACAATAGACACAAACAGACCAACCCTAACATCAGCTGTATTAACAGATGCTGATCTTAATGTTGGTCAAACAAGCCTTGTAACTTTCACATTTAGTGAATCGGTTGCAGGAACATTCGCTAATGGCGATTTAAACCTAACATTAGCTAATGGAGGATTAACAGGAGTTGTTGATGGTGGAGCAGGAACTATTTGGACTGCAACATTCACTCCAACAGATGGAATTGAATCACCTACAAATTCAATAATTGTTAACATGACAACTGTTGCTGATGCAGCAGGAAACGCCGGAGTAGGTACAACAAGCTCAAGCAACTATGCAATAGATACTAATGAGCCTACAATTGTACAAGTAGCTCCAATTACAACTCCAATAAGTGATACAACTCCCGACTATAATTTTACAGCAGATCAAGCTGGGACAATAGCATATGCAGGGGATTGCAATTCAGCTACAACAGCTGCAACTGCAGGACTCAACACAGTGACCTTCAATACATTGGCTGAAGGCGCTCACAGTAACTGTAATATAGTTGTGACTGATACTAAAGGAAATGCTTCAGCAACACTAGCAGTAACAGCATTTACTGTAGATATAACCGCCCCAACATTCACTATTCAATATTACTCGAATGGTGCAATGACAAGCACTTTGAGCGACAATAATAGACTCAAAGCAGGAACATATTATTTGAAGATAACTGCGGACGCAAACATAACTTCAGCACCTAATATAACAATAGTTGCCGAAGGAACAGCTAACACAGTGTCTAATGTAGCAACATTAGCAATAAGCGGAAACGATTACAACTATGTAAGAGTTGTAGCTTATGATGCAGCTGCATTTGGTGTAACAAAGGAAGACATAAACATTTTGGGCGCGACTGACTTGGCAGGAAACACTGCTACAAATGTTAACCCGACAAACGAGTCGACAAAATCGGCTTACACGGACACTGTTGGTCCAACAATAGCAGGGATAACAATATTGGATGACATAGACTTGTTCTATGGTAAGAACAAAGATTTGAACGTTAACATACCTGCAATAGACGCTGTTGCAAGCGTGAAGATATTCGATCAGAACGCAGCAGCCAACGTGTTTGGAACAAGCGGCGTGTCAATGACATCCCTTGACAACAATAACTGGAGCGTAAGTACAGGATCAGCTTGGGACTATAACTTTAGCCCAATCTACTTCGCTGTAAGGGCATACGATGCAGCAGGAAATACTACTGATGCAAATGTAGCTACACCAGGAATAATGTACGCTATGACTAACCCTCCAGGAACTAGCGCAACTAATACAACAAACATGCAGAATGTGACTGACTTTGCTCACATCAACTCTTTGATATTCCAGGACGCGATGGATAGAGGAAAGATAGCATTCTATAATCAGGACATAAACATGAGCACATACGAGCAGGCGCAGAAATTCGCACAGCTCGCAACTGCTTTGGATATGAACGATGATGCGTACGGAAACCAGTCGGTTTCACTAGACATAACAGTGTTCGATAAATTGGATAAGAACGCAGTTATAACAATATATGATTTGCCTTTCGCAACTGAACCTGGAGTAGTTTACTACGCAGGCAGCAGCACGACAGGAACTAATTGTGCAGAAGGTGGAACTAAGTGCCTCGCAATAACATATTCGGCACCAAACCTAGACATAAACGTTAACGGATTCAGCAAGTATTCTGCCGATGGGAACGCACCTGATTTCAATGTAACATCAAGCGTTACAACATCAGGAGCCACTTTGAGCATTACTGCGAATGAACCAGTAACATGCAAAGCAGATACAAATGCTGACCTTAACTACAGCACAATGACTATGACTGCTTCGACAAGCGGTTCAACTACAAGCTTAAGTCTAAGTGGATTAAGCGCATCTACAGGCTACACATACAAGGTAGTTTGCAGAGACGCTGGTAACAATGATACAAATAAGACAGCAACATTCACAACAAGTGCACCTTCATCAAGCGGATCATCATCAACAGTGTTTAATTCTCCAAGCACAGGCACTACAACAACAGTTGGAGAAGTGACTGAAACGTACACTCCTACAGCTGATGAAATAGCGGCTGTTCTTGAAGCTGCAACAGATGACGAAGGAAATCCTTTGTTCACTACCCAGCAAATAGCTGAAATGGTTGCGAACACTTCGAACTACACGTTCCAGAGAAATGTGACTGTTGAAGCAGTGAAAGGAACTGATGGAAAGACTACGTACGTTACTACAGTGGCGTTGTCTGTTGTAAACAACAACGATACTGATATGACGAACGTACTCGTAGTTGAGACCGTTCCTAAGGACGTTGCGGCAAGCCTCGTAGCTTCAATGATAAGCTCGGACCTCGCAGTGACAATCCTCGCTTCAGATCCAGTAATACAGTTCGCTGTACCTCTCATAAAGGCAGGCGAGTCATACTCAGTGTCATACGCAATAGACACTAACACAAAGCCTGACACAAACAAAGCTGAGTTCGCTACTCCAGCAGTAAGAGGAGAAACGGCAGTTGTTAGTGACACAGGAACAGACACCGGAACTGATACAGGTACGGACACTGGGACCGATACAGGCACAACAACAGGAACTGATACAGGCGTAACACCTACTGCGGCTCCGATGGATTGGACTATCCCAATAGTTGTTGGAATAGCAATAGTAGTAATCCTCGCAATAATCGCAGTAGTTGGCGGAATAGTAGTAGTTGGTAAGAAAAAGCCTGCTACTCCTGCAAAGTTCGCAGCAAACAAGAAGTAAAATAAATTCTAACCTTGTGGAATGGACAAAAAAGTCCATTTCACTTTTCTATTTTTTAATTATTTTCCTTAAGATATCATTATTAACTTCAAAAAGTACACATAATGAACGTTGATTGTCGTAAGAAAAGTAATCTTTATATGGACTGATTAAGAAATGGTTTCTAGAGGGATTAAAATGGAATTTATTGCAGTCTTTGAAAAGCAAAAAGAAGGAGGATACACAGTATATGTTCCTTCCTTGCCCGGGTGCATTTCAGAAGGAGAAACAAAGAGAGAGGCTATGAAAAATATCAAGGAAGCAGCACAGCTTTACCTTGAAGAAACAGGAAAAGGAAAAGCCAAAACTCTCTTTAAAACAGTCTCTCTTGAAAAGCTCCAAGTGACGACCTTTGCATAAATTGCCTTTTGTTTCTGCAAAAGAAGTGATAAAGGTTTCTTCGATGTGCGGATTTCATTTTGTAAGGCAGAGCGGTAGCCACATAGTAATGAAAAACAATGAAGGAAAAATGCTTGTAATCCCAAACCATAATCCATTGAAGAAAGGAACTCTTTTACAAATAATAAAATCAATAGGAGTCGATAAGGAAGAGTTCTCAAAACTCCTTTGAAGTAGCAAGGCTTTTGTTTAAATACTTTCAAAACGAATAATCCTATATGCCCGAACTAAAAAGAAGACCATCAGCATTTTCAAGAATGCAATCCGATTTGCACAAGCGACAGGACACCATAAAAAAAGTTATGAGCGAACGTTTAGGAAAAAATAGGCAAAAAGGGGCGGCAACAGGAGAATCCTACAGAAGAATGGCGATGCAAGAAAGAGAAAAAGAATTAAGGGAAAATAAGTGGATGCTTGAGGATCCTGAAGTTGAATATGCTATTGAAAGGGTTGCCCAGCAAAGAGAACTTGTAAGGGACGCTAAAGAAGTGGCTGATTTTAGGCGAACAAACGGGCTTTTGATTGAAGAAATCGAAAGAATGCTAAAGCAAGGCATGGGCACAAACCGAGGAATGAGCGGTGTTTTTGCAAAGAATGTGAGTGTGATGATTGCCCTTACCCTGCACAAACAATTAGGTACCAAATTAATGCAATTAAGATACAATTCTTCGGCATTAAGGGAAATTGTGTCAAAAATTAATTATAGCACTATGGTTAGCTTGCAAGGAATACCTCCAAAACAGATGATTGCCATGCAAAGGAATGGACAAATGCAGCAAGTGGTAGCGCAGGCTTCGGAAGAAGTGCTTGAAGAAATGCAAGGGCAGTAGTCCAATTGAACGCTTTTTTTGCCAAAAGTAAACGCTTTTAAGCTCAGGCAACCGAATTATTTAGGTAGTGGTGGAACGGCTAACGGTTGCCCTCCGGGTCCAACCGAGGAAAGTCCGCCTACAGCGTAACCTTTAGTCAGCAATGGTTAAGGGGAAAATACTCTCGAAAGGGAGTCCAGCTCAACAGAAACGACTGAGCAAATCGAAAGATTTGCGAAGCATTGTGCCCGCAAGGGTACAACGACTCCCGCAAGGGAGATGCAACGGGGGCTGGTTAAAAGCAAGATAACAGCAATGTTTTTTTGCGGCTGTACAACTCCTTTATGGAGGCTTAGGCTAATGCCGTCCCTGACGAGCTTTCTCGTCACCTGGCAAAAGTTCGCTTTTGCCGGACTTCGCAAAACCGCAAGGTTTTGCTCAGCAAAGGGAAACAGAAGGTGGCTTACTAATCACTGCCAATAAATACAGCTTGACGATAGACTGAAAGGAAATAATTTCATTTAAAACTCTTTCTTGTCTTGAATTATAAATAGAAAATGGAAGCGAACAAGATGATTTCAAGCAAAGAGCTGAGAGAAAAATACTTAGAATACTTCAAGGACCATAGCCACGCAATAATCCAGAGCGCCTCGCTTATTCCTGAAAACGACCCCACAGTATTATTCACTACCGCAGGAATGCATCCTCTAGTCCCATATTTGCTCGGAGAAAAGCACCCGCTTGGAAAGAGACTTGTGAACGTACAAAAATGCATTAGAACCGGGGACATTGAGGATGTAGGAGATTCTTGGCACTTAAGTTTCTTTGAAATGTTAGGCAACTGGAGTTTAGGCGACTATTTCAAAAAAGAAGCAATTGAGATGAGCTTTGAGTTTCTTACAAGCCAAAAATATTTGGCGATACCAAAAGAAAGATTGAGTGTTACTTGCTTTGTTGGAGATAATGATTGTCCTAGAGACCTTGAAGCAGCCAGTACTTGGGAAAACTTAGGGATGCCAAAAAACAGAATTCATTTTTTACCTAAAGCTGATAACTGGTGGGGGCCCGCAGGACTTACCGGCCCATGCGGACCTGACACAGAAATGTTTTTCCACGTAAAAGATATGCAGGAAAAAAGCACTGAAGAATTCATAAAATTAAACAAGAACGGAACTTTTTGCGAAATATGGAACGATGTACTAATGCAGTATAATAAAAACACTGAAGGAAAATATTTAGAAAGCAATCAAAAGAACATTGACACAGGAATGGGTGTTGAAAGAACTGTTGCCGTACTTAATGGATTTGACAATGCTTACGAATGCGACACTCTAAAACCAATCATGCAAAAAGTTGCTGAGCTTGCTGAAAAGAAATCTTCAAAAGACTTTTACTCAACCCAGCTAAAGAGCGCAAGAGTGATAACTGATCACTTAAGATCAGCAACAATGATTCTTGGGGATAACAAGGCTCTTAGCCCAAGCAATGTTGATCAAGGATACATTTTGAGAAGATTTATCAGAAGAGCAATCAGGCACGCAAGACTATTAGACATAAATGGAAAGTTTTGCAAGAGTGTTGCCCAAATCGCAGTAAAAGTAATGGGCGAAGTTTATCCCGAGGTTGAAAAGAACAAGAAATTTATTTTTGATGAACTTGAAAAAGAAGAAGAAAAATTCTCAGAAGCACTTGAAAAGGGAACAAAAGTATTAGAAAAGAAACTGGAATTTTTAGCAAAATCGCCTCAGAAACAGCTCAATGCAAAAGGAGCATTTGATTTGTTCCAGAGTTTTGGCTTCCCTTTAGAGATGACTGTTGAAATGTGCAAGGAAAAAGGATTTGAAGTTGATTCTAAAGGATTTGAAGAACTCTTAAAACAGCATCAGGATCTTTCAAGAAAAGGCGCTGAACAAAAATTCAAGGGCGGACTTGCGGACGCATCCGAAGCCACTACAAGACTTCACACCGCAACGCACTTATTGAATCAGGCTCTAAGAGAAGTTCTTGGAAGTAAGGACATCCACCAAAAAGGATCTAACATTAACGCAGAAAGATTGAGATTTGATTTTAATAGCGACAGAAAACTTACTGATGAAGAACTAAAGAAGATAGAAGATTGGGTGAATGTCGCAATCTCGTCAGGAGCTGAAGTAAAAATGGAAATACTATCTCCAGAAGAAGCAAAAAAACAGGGCGCTCAAGGAGTGTTTGATTCAAAATACGGGGATAAGGTAAAAGTTTATACTGTTCAAAAAGGAAACAAGATTTTCTCAAAAGAAATTTGCGGCGGACCGCATGTTGAAAACACAAAAACAATGGGTAAATTCAAGATATTGAAAGAAGAAGCTGTTGCAGCAGGCGTTAGGAGAATAAAGGCGATTCTTGAATGAATCCAAAACCCGTTCTTCAAAGAGAAGAGATGATAATAAGACTTCTTGGGGGAAAGGGGGATTATGAAAAAGTATATTCTCAAAGAGACCAGTTCAACATCAATTTTCATCTTAATCAAAATTATCCTACTCTTATCGCGTCAGTAAACGGAGTTACTGTGGGTTTTATTCAAATGAGGATGAATGCTCCTTATTCGGCGGAGATATATACGCTTAGCACAAGAAACGGCTGGCAGAGAAAAGGGATAGGAAAGACTTTGCTTGTTGACGCCGTAGATTTTATTAAAAAGAAAAGGATAGATTATGTGCTTGTGAGGTCGCTTCCGGAGTCATACTGGTTTTATAGAAGAAAAGGATTCACAAAGACAACTAAGGGCGATTATTTTTACAAGATTCTCTCAAAACAAAGAACCGAAGAACCAAATTTGAAACTCTGTTCCCCTGAAAGCGTAAGGGCATATAGGAACCTTAGAGGCTGCCAAAAAATCAATTCTGCAAAAAAATTTAGGGGAATGGTGCTTCGCAGAAACTCCACTCACTCAAAAAGGCCTTAGCCATCAGAAAGAATTTAATACTTCAAAAGTAGACTATATCTTATGCCTCAAAGAAGACTGATCCCATTGACAAGAGCTAGACTGCCCCAAAGGGGGATACAACTCCAAAACAGGCCGGCAAGAATTCCCTACTTTAATGCGAGATATCAGAATCAACGCAGAAGAAGCCTGATGGTAAGACAAAGCATACCCTTGAGAAGCCCGATGATAGCGCAAAGACCAAAGTATATCGGGCAACGCCAATTATTAAATGGAAATAACCAAAGAGTTCAGAATTTTCAAGCTCAGAGAAACTTTAACCCGCCTGTCGCAAAACCAAGTCAGCCAAGTCCATTCAATCTTGTTACGGGATTTGTGGGCAGTATGTTTAGCACTAATACAAATATTCCAAGACAAAAGGCCCGTCCTCCGCCAAAAATATTTACTACGAGAAGAAGCCTTATGGCAATGGGAAACGTTTTCTTTAGAAGAAAATAAAAGTTACATTTCTTCTATGGCCTCAATATCAAGTATTGCCAGCCCTTCCTTAAGCACAATTGATGTCGCTTCAACGAGCGCCAGCCTTGCAGAAACAAGTTTTTTGTCCTCTGCTTTTAGCACTGAAACTTCATGGTAGAATGAATTGAACTTTTCAGCAATCTTCAAAAGATTGTGGGCAATAGGGTGAAGTGAAAGTTCGTTCCAGCTCTTTTCCACAGCATCGGCGTATGCGCCAAGCTCCACAATGAGCTCCTTTTCTTTTTCGTGAGTGAGCAAATTATAATCCGCCGAGGATTTGATTTTCTCTTCGCCAGCTTTTCGTAGAATGCTCTTTGCGCGCGCGTAAGTGTATTGCAGGTATGGCCCTGTTTCCCCTTCGAAAGAAATGCTTTTTTCAGGATCAAAAACCATGTCTTTTTTTGCATCATTTTTGAGCAAAAAGAATTTTATTGCAGCAAGCGCAATTGCTCTGGATCTTTTTTCCTTCTCTTTCCCAAGTAAATCAGGGTACCTTCTAGCTAGTTCTGTTGACACAAGTTTTTCCATTTCGCCTATGAGATCATCAGCATCAGCAGTATTTCCTTCGCGCGATTTCATTCTCCCGGTGGGAAGTGTCACATAACCGTAGCTTAAGTGATAGCATTGTTTCGCCCATTTTCTTTCTAGCTTGTCAAATATTGCAAATAATTGCTTAAAATATAAGTCCTGTTCATTTGCCACAACCCAAATGCTCTTGTCGAGTTTGAACGAATCAAATTTTTCCTGCGTTACCCCTAGATCATTTGTAGCATAAAGCGATGTTCCGTCTCCACGCAAAAGAACTTTATTTGGGAGAGCCGGTTCAAGGTTTGCAACAATCGCTCCATTATCAGCGGCAACAAATATATTCTTTTTCTTTCCCTCTTCTATTATTTTTTGCCCGCTTTGTTTCTCAAACATCTTGCTTTCAAAGAACCATTCGTCAAACTTTGTCCCAAATTCGTTATAAGTCTCTTTCATTCCGTCAAGCGCCCACTTGTTCATCTTCGTCCAAAGGTCTATTGTGTCCTTGTCTCCCTTTTCCCACTTTACTAGAAGTTCTTGGGCTTTTTCTTCAAGAGTTGGATCTTCCTTGAGCTTTGTATTGAATAAAACATACATGTCTCCGACAAAGTGGTCGCTTTTTATTTTCTCAGATTCGGGCGTTTTTCCATTAGCATAGAGTTTGTAAGCAAGCATGCTTTTGCAGATATGTATTCCCCTGTCATTAATCAAATTCGCCTTTATCACTTCATTACCCGTGGCTTCCAAAAGGTTTGCAACCGCAAGACCCAGACAATTGTTTCTCAAGTGGCCCACATGAAGCGGTTTATTTGTATTTGGTGAGGAGTACTCGACCATCACTCTTGGCTTTTTCTTTTGCCCTTTTGAAGCGTCAAGATGGCTAATGATTTTTCCCGAAAAAACTTTTTCGAGAACTTCTTCAGATAACGCGCTTTTTTTCAAAAAGAAATTAATGTAAGGTCCTTTGGCTTCAACTTTTTCAAGAGAATTGTCTTTCATTTTTGCCGCAAGTTCGCCTGCAATCAGAACAGGATTTTTCTTCTGCTCTTTCGCCACAGCAAAGCAGGGAAAAGCAAAATCCCCCATTCCCGCGGGAGGTTTTGATAATTGAGAATCAATAAGTGCGTTGTCAAGCTTTGTTTCCTTTGAAATTAGGCCGATTACAATCTCCCGAAAGTCCATAAAACAATATGATTAGATGTGTTTAAATATATAAATCGAACTAATATTAGTTATGCCAAGTAGACCAAAACCGCCGACGCATGCCGACATATTAACGCATAAGAGACGCTTGCTTGGGCACAGCGCAGATTATTTTGAAGCACAGAGGATAATGCATGGCGAGAATCACATGAGTACGATTAATGCTCGCTATGATTTGGTGTGTAAGAATGCTGATCATGTCGAAGCGATATGGAAATTTTTGCAAACTAAAAAGGCTAAATCGAAAGATCCTGCAATTGCGCAAAGACTTGAGCAGGCCGAAAAGGAATTTGAGTTTTTCACTGCTGAAAGAGAAGCTCTTGAAAAGAAATATAGAAAGAAGAAATAAGCTAGAATTCTGCTTTGGAATAGCTTTAAATAGGTTGAGAAGCCAAATTGTTTTATCTAAGCCTGGATTAGTAAAAGGTTCAGGGCCTGTAGCCCAGTGGATAGGGCGACTGCCTTCTAAGCAGTAGGTCGAGGGTTCGATTCCCTCCAGGCCCGTATTAATTTAAGTGTCACCGAACGAAGTGAGCGTGGCACGCATCGCCACCATGCAAAACATATGTTTTGCAGGGCTTCGCAAAAGCTTACTTTTGCTCAGAGGGCACCTGGCCCCTCAAGGCCCGTATTAATTTACGCAAAAGAAAAATTGAACATTTTTTTGAAAGCCTCTAAGGAGCCTTTATAAAGGTTTCTTTTCCATATTTTGTATTCTAACTAAATTTTAAGGTGAACACAAGATGAAGCAATCAGGCCCTCACAGGGCACCGGGTAAGAGAGGAAAGACACGAAGCAAGTTCAAGAAGACTTCGCCTAAAGTTAGCGTTAACGACATAATGGCAAAATTCAACATAGGCGATAGAGTTCAAATTGTTGTTGATTCAAGTTATCATTCAGGATTGCCTTACAAAGCATTCCACGGATTGTCCGGAGAAGTAACCGGAAAAAGAGGCTCAGGTTACGAAGTAGCAGTGCTTAGAGGAAACCAGGCATTGACAGTTGTGACTATGCCGGTACATATTAAGAAGCTTAATTAAATTGTATTTATTGCGTTAAAAGCGCTAAAAAAATGTATTTAGGTAAAAAAAGGTGTTATTAATGGCTATCAAGGTTCTCGAATCCAAACCGGCTTCACTTCACGAAGTAAAAGAAGTGCTAAAGGCTAGAAAAGGGGAAAAAGAGCTTAATTACGAACAAGATCTTACAATGAAATTTGTTGAACAGTTCGCAAAGCTCACTGAGAAGCAGACTGCTGATTTGCTTGCAGGCCTTGCCGAAATATCATTCTTAAAAGAAAACGAATTACTAAGATATGAAGTAGCAAACCTTATACCTACAAGAGTAGAACAGCTTCAGCTTTTGATTCCAAAAGGGGTCACTCCTAGCGAAGATGAACTAAAACAAGTAATCGAACTTACTAAAAAGTTCGAAGAAAAGATAGAATAAAGCTTTTTATTCTGTCCTGAACATATATTAGTCATCAGGTATTGATTTTTATGACAACAGAAGAAAACGCAATAGTTCTGGATTTCATGCCAACTGGAAAGTCTTCCTCTTCAAAGCCAGAAGCCTTGGCGCAAGTAATTGGAAAGGATTACTTCACACTGCTAGAAGTAGTTGCAAAACCGGGAGTTAATCTTACAGTAGGCGAACAGATATATGTTGGCAAGGAAACAAGAGAAAAGATTGACTTGATCAAAGGAAGAATAATGTACAAGGACCTTACTTCAAACTCCGTTGCCGAAATAGAAGATGTTCTTGCAAAAATGGTTGTAGACAATAAAGAAAAATTCTTGAACTTTTTAAACAACTCACGAGCAATATCCCTTAAGAGACACCAACTCCAGCTTCTTCCCGGAATGGGACAAAAGCACATGCTGCTAATGCTTGACGAAAGGGCAAAAAAGCCGTTCACTACTTTAGAAGAAGTACAGACTAGAGTAAAAGGTGCTCCTGATCCGATTAAAGCAATTGTAAAAAGAATAATAGAAGAGCTTGAAGGTCCTGAAGATAAGCACTACTTGTTTGTTAGACCTCCTGCAGAACCAAGGGAAGAAATGAGACCATTTGGCACAGGCCCGGCTCCAAGAAGGAACTTCAGGTAAATTATTTCCAAAAGATTGGCGATTATATTAGTGTTTTCTTATGCCACTTTTTGAAGAGCTCCAGCGTTTAATGATACAGTATCATTTCAGGCCCGATAAGAAGCTCTCCCAGTTCTTTTGCACAAACGAAGCGCTCTTGCATTATCTCATTAAAGTTGCGAAGGTCACAAAAAAAGACAGCGTGCTTGAGATAGGTCCAGGAACTGGATTTTTGACAAAAATACTTTTAGAGAATAGCAAGAGTGTTGTCGCAATAGAACATGATTCTGTAATGTTTGATGTCCTAACAAATGAATTCAAGGAAGATATCGCCAAAAAAAAGCTTATTCTTATCCAGGCAGATGCGCTGGAAATAGATTTTGACAAGCTAGGGGTAAACAAAATTGTTTCCCTCCCGCCCTACCATATTTCTTCAAAGCTTATAGGAAAGGTGGCAATTTCAAAAAATTTGGACAGATGCGTGATGGTACTTGACAAAGGATTTGTGGAAAAACTCACCGCGTTTGAAGGTTTTTTAGAATATTGCGCCCTAACTGCATTCATAACTCTTAATGCAAAAGTCGAACTTGCAGAAATAACCGTTGAATCACAAAGCTTTTTCCCCGCACCTAATTGTGTAAGCAAGATAGTTGACATTGAATTTAACATAAAAAATAATGATGAAAGATTCTTCATTTTCCTAAAAGAGCTTTTCAGGCACAAGAATAAGGATCTTAGAAGAGCGCTAAAACAGGCTCACCAGTTCCTTGTCGCTGAAATCGGCTGGTCAAATATCGCCCAGGAAAAATATGACTCTGTAAAACTTGCCGGAAAAAAGGTTTACCAGCTTTCCCCTCAACAACTATTAAAATGCTACGAAGAGCTTTCAAAGATAAAGAATTGAATAATAAAAAATTGAACAAAAGATTTCTTTCCTAGCTCTTTTATCTCACAGTGCTGATTATTATTTTTCTAAAAGCATATGGAAGCTTGGAATCAGCGTAATTAAAGGCAGATATAAGTTTTGCCTCGTTTTCGGCATATATTGTAAATAGCACATCCCCCGCCTGAATCTTCTCGCCTTCTATTTTTGCCATCATAATCCCCGCATTTGCATTCGCTGGTGCACCAGCCAATCTTGCCACCCTAGTCATTTCTTTGGTGTTAATGTCTTCTATTACGCCATCTTCTTTTGCTTTCACTTCCCTGAAGAGTTTTGAAAGAGGTATTTGTTCGCTTGAAAATATTTTTCCGCCCTGGGCTTTTATTATTTCCTTCATTTTTTCCAAAGCTTTTCCGGATTTTAATATTTCAACAGCAGTGTAATACCCCTGCCCTTGCTTGCTCATTCCAACAAGCTCAAACATTACTCCCGCAAGTTCGCAACTTTTTTGCGCCAAATTGTCAAATCTTTTTCCTTCGAGTATCTCCATTGCATACTTTGCTTCAAGCGCAGGGCCAAATGCGAGACCGCATGGTTCTTCTCCGCTTGTTATAACTGATTCAACTTCCATTCCAACTTCTTTTCCTACTTGCACAAATGTCTTTGCCATTCTCATCGCGGTTTCCTTGTCTTTTATTTTTACATATCTTCCTACCGGAAGATCAATGACAACAAACTTGCTTCCAACGCTCGCTTTCTTTGCCAATACCGAAGCTATTACCTGTCCTTCAGGGTCAAGTGAGAGTGGGTGTTCTAACTGAATTATTTTATCATCAGCAGGCGCAAGATCGACCGCTCCACCCCAAGTGATGACTCCTCCAACTCTTTCAGTAATCTTTTTCACCTGGTCCATGTCAAGATCTACTGGGGCCAATACTTCCATTGAATCTGCAGTTCCTGCGCAGGAAGTGATGCTTCGAGAACTTGTTTTTGGCATGTAAAGCCCTGCTGCAGCTACGATTGGGACAATTATCATTGTGGCTCTTCCGTTCACTCCGCCAACGCTGTGCTTGTCAACTATCATTTTCTTTGAAAAATTAATCCTATTTCCATCAGCAATTAGCGCTTTAGTCATGGAAATTGTTTCTTCAAGATTTAGCCCGTTAATGTACACCGAGCTTACAAACGCCGAAGCCTCTGCTTCACTTAATCTTTCCTGTGAAATGTCGTTCACAATCAAGCTTATCTCTTCAAAAGTTAAAATCTCTCCATCCATTTTTTTCTTTATTAGATCAAGGCTTTTTAGCGGCTCTGAAGCTTTAATTGAAACAGTTTCTTTTTGTTTTGCATCAATTTTTTCAAGAACATCTGAAAATATTCCCACGTGATTTTCAGGAACCCAATCTTTTGTTACATCAACCACAGCAACGGCTTTTTTGCCAGTTCTTTTGTTTGTAACTTCCACTCTATCCATCGGGAGCACGCCTAGCTCCCTCGCGTCTATTTCATTGAATACGCAAACAAGCCTCCCGGCTTTTATCGGAATGTATTTGATTAGAAAATCTTGCGAATAGCTGATGTTTCCGTTAGACAAATTTATCACTCTTAATGCGAATTAAATAGGAAAACGTAGTATTTATTGCTTTCTGGGGGTTAGAAAACAAGAAAAAAGGCTTCTTGATAATTGATTTATTTCTTAACTAGAGGATATGCTTCTTCGATTAGCTTTTCTTTTCCAACAAAATCTTTTCTTATTGGCTCAATCAGTTTGTCTATTTCAGCGACCATCGCAGTTTTCAAATCCATTGGATGAAGTTTCCCTTCTTTGTATATGCTTTCAAGTTCAGTGTAATTTTTGATTGATAAGTTGCCCCCGAATTTTTCAGGGCGGGTGATTATTAGCGGCTCTTTTGAATCCTCTTTTCTAACCATCACAACATACTTCATGAAAGCCATCACCCCATTGTTTTCAACCTCTTTCTCGGGGCAAAATGCCTTGTTTAGCTTTGACTTGATATCGGCTGTTTTTTCTAAGAGATCAATCTTTGAAGAAGGATCTGATGAAGACATCTTTCCGCTTGCACTTAGCGCTGGAACTAAAGGGGTCATGAATTCAATTCTTGGCTTATATCCCACAAGGTGCAAGTTCTCTCGCGCAAACATCATTATTTTTCTTTGATCAACCCCGCCGTATTGAATGTCAACTCCCAAGTATTGCTCGTCAAGCGCCTGCATGAGCGGATAAATCAGCCCAGAGAGTTTTGGATTGTCGCCAAACTTTACAACATCGCTTGCGGCTTTCATCGCATCATGAACTGAAGAGAAAGTGCTGAGTTTGAGGACATCAAGCATGTAATCTTTTTTTAATTGAAAATCGCTTCCCTTGACTATTTCAAGATTATCAAGATTTGCTCCGGAACTTTTTAGCATCGCCCTTATTACGAGACTGTAATATTCAAATCTTTTTTCAAGGAGCGGCCAAGGGCAATTATCAAGCGCACCGTGAACATCCGCAAGCAATATCTTTACCTTAAATCCTGCGCGCAAAAAATCAGCGACCTTTGTTCCCCAAACGAAGTATCCTATGTGTGGCCTGCCAGTGACAGCAGTGCCGATGTAAACCACAGGAGTATCTTTTGTTTCAATGAGTTTTTTTAATTCTTCAGAAGTCACTATTTCCTGGGTGTTTCGAATAACCAGGTTGAGCTTCTCTTGCGCTGTCATTTTTGGCATGAAATAAATAAGCTAAGTAGTGTTTTTAATGGTTATTTTAGGGCTAAAAAAAAGAATAATTGGGTCGAAAAAAAGAGAATCCAAGGGCTATTTTGCCCTTGAATCAGCCATTTTCATTAAGGCTACTCCTATTAGCAATAGAACCGCGAAATATGCTATGTCGAGGAATTTGCTTATTATGTCCGACATAAATCCCGTACCTGCTGAAATGAAATTCATTAGTTTTGAAAATTCAGTAGGTATTAGGCCAGCGTTATTTATTGCAGCCACTATCGCAACGAGAACCAAAACTACTACCGAAATGAATACCACTTTAAGTATGAAATCGGCTGTTTTTGGGTAAGGGACTATTTCCTTTACTGCTTCGTTGAAGGATGGCATCAGCTTGAAATAAGCGAAATATCCTGCAAGAGCTATTGCTGCAAGGCTTAGGCCTGCGGCGACGAATGCTATTGCAAATCCAATTATATCAAAAGCCATTTTTTTTACACCCCCTTAAAATTTTATTGATAAAAACAATTAGTTCCTGCCGCCGCCAAAGTGGCAGAGATACTTGGATATCGGATTTGACAGCTCTTCACAGTAGCTTGATGTTATTTCAACATAGCTTTGGTTTACCGCGTCAAGAAGCTGCTGCTTGTTTTTGGCATCAAAATATTTTCCGCCCGTAGCTGCTGCAACGCACTTAAGGTCCTGCACCCCGTCCTCCGCAAGGTCAAATCCAACTGTGTGTATGACAGATATGCCTTCGTTAGCCATTTCTTTGGCTACTTTGCAAGGATCTCCGTTGCATGTTTCCTGGCCGTCGCTGATAAGAATAATCGCTTTTTTTCCGTTGAGTTTAAAGTCATTTTTTGCTTCCGTAAGGGATAGTTCAATAGGAGTCAAACCACTTGGTTGAAGAGGGGTTATCGCATTCACAAATGCATCCGGATCATTTTTTCCTATGGTTATCAACTGTTTGGTATCGCAATCAGTCACCCCCAAAAGTCTCAGGCCGATATTCGAACCTGTTACGTTATAGATAAAACTTTTCAAGATCTCTTTTGCAATCTCAAGCTTTACCTCGCCATCTATTTCGCCCGCCATTGAACCGCTAATGTCAAGAATAATATCTATTTCAGGCATTCCGCTATCAGGAACTGGAGTAAGAGTTGAAGAAGTTGGAACTATCCCAAAAAGCATTCCAGTTACGGCTACAAAAAAGCCTATTCCTACAAACCCGACGAATCCAAATACACAAAATATCAGGAACCTATTCAATGGAGAAAGACCTGCGAGTAGAGCCATAAATTCACCAACAAAATCAGAGCCTCAAAAATTCCTGCTTGTGCTTATTTACTCCAAGTTCTTCAAAAAGCCTTTCTGCAAGTACTTGAGGAGGGAATATTCCAAGTTCAGTTATTATTCCTTCAATGGTACTCGCGTCAGTTCTGTCAAATGCTGGATTAAGTACATTTGCCGAACCCCTTTCCTTGTCTGAAATAACTTCTTCCGGATTCCTATGCTCTATAGGCTCATCTTTTCCAAAGAAACTTGCAGGTTCGAATTTATGGGTTGATGCGGCAACGTAGTGTTTTACTCCGTATGCTTTGCATAACATGCTTATCTGGTTTGTCCCTATCTTGTTCACTACATCCCCGTCAGCCATGATTGCGTCAGCGCCCGAAAAGAGGTAATCGCATTTTTTCATAACTGTTGAGGCGGCGTTGTCGACAATTAAAGTGACTTTTAACCCCGCTTCTGAAAGATCTTTTGCAGTCATTCTGCCCTGATATAACGGTCTTGATTCAAGACAATAAACTTCCTTTATTTTGTGTTTCGCTTTAATTAGCAAGTCAATCACTGATCGTGAGTGGCATATTGTCATCACAGTAGAACCCGATTTTATCATTTCGGCGCCATATTGGGAAATGAGTTTTAAGGAATCTTTTCTTCCCTGCTCGTAATCTTTTGCGGCCCTTAATATTCTGATTTTCATTTCTTCAATTGAAATATCTTTTTCTGAAATGCTTTTTTTAATAATTCTAATAGCCATTCTAAGCTCAGGTTCTGTAGGTCTCGAATTAGCCAACATTTTTGTATTATCTAAAAATTCTTTTCTGAACTGGTCTGGTTTTCTGGCTTTTGTTTCTTGAGAAGATTTTACAAGAGCTTCAACCGCCTTTTTCCTCACTTCTGAAGCGCCTTGAATTTTTAGCGCGATTATATCTTTTACAGTAGTATCAATTATGCCCATTTTTAATCATCTTCTCCGAAAAAACTGCTAGTATTAGCGCTTAGTGATTTATAAGCTTTTTTAGGCCAAAATGAAGATTTTTGCCGTTTATACGTGTCAAGGAATGCTTTTTAAGTCCCAAAGCCTTTTGGTTATAATATGAAAATAAAGCCTGCTGCGATAGGACTTTTTGCGATAGCATTACTCCTAATGGGGATTGTCGCTTTTCTGATGGTTGCTACCAAAGACAATCTTGATTCGATGGGTTTATCCGTGATAAATGATCTTGGCGCAGCAAATATTATCCCTCTCATAGGTTTTGGGGCATTCGCGCTGATAATAATTGCATTTGCGATTAATTCGAAAGCTTCTGAAGAAGATAAAAAAATATCCGGATTAGGTGGAGAAAGACAAAAATTGCTTGAGCAAATAAAGGAAGCAGAAGGCCAATATTTGAAACACAAGATAGATCAACCTACTTATGAGAAGATAACGCAAGAAAAACATCAGACACTAATAAAAATAGAATCTGAAATTGATGCTTCAAAGAAACAAGAGCTTAAGCTTACTCCAAAAGAAATGAAAAGAGTTGACAACGTATCTCACGACAAAAAGAAGATACTGCTGGGTCTGCTTGAACAGAAACAAAAGAAAGTGAACGAGCTTAGCATCGCTGAAAAGAAGTATCTCAAAAGGCAGATTGATGATGAGTCTTACAAGAATATCAGCGGTCAGATTAGCAAGGAAATAATTGATATTGAAGGGCAGATAAGCTCAATTCAGAAAACCGATGAAATAGAATCGCTAAAAGCCCAGCTTAAGGAAGGGGCAAAAGAGATAGTTAGGCAGAACAAAAACTCCAAGGAAAGAAATTTTGAAGAGATGGAAGACGAAATATTCAGCCAGATGTAGTCCAAATCGAGACTCAATATATTAGAAAATTTTTTTTGAGAATTTCTTGTAAAATTCCTCAACTTCTTTTATCTTTTTTGCATCAAACATAAAGATGCTTGAGAATATTTGGGAATCTTCAACTATCGCTCCTTTCATTGAAAGAAGGCTTTGCATTTTCTTTATTGTTGATCCTGGCAAACCAATCCCGGTGGCAAAAAGAACAAACCTTTTCCCGTCGCACTTTGGGAGGGATCTGATGAACGCATTCACTGCAGGGAGAGAGGAAAATGATACAATTGGAGTCCCAAGAACGACGAGATCATATTTTTCCAAGGAAGAAATTGGGGCTTTGATTGTCAAATCTTTCTCTAACTTGAATTGTTTTTTTAGATCAATATTTTGCTCGATTTGGATTTGATTTTCTTCAACATTATGCTTTGATTCTATGAAAAGCTGTTTTAGTCTGTCGACAACTTTTTGCACTTCTCCGTGATTGTAATAAGCTATCAAAACTTCTGCCAAACAATCATCTCCATTCTAGAATTTGGGCAAAACCCCGTTTTATCCCAACAAATCTTAATTTATTGAAACTAGGGTTATGTCAAATATTAGGGTCTTTCCAGCAAGTTCATGGTTGAAGTCGATTGTAGCATTCTTATCCGTTTTTGATGTTACAACTCCGCTCATACCATTTCCGGCCATTACCGATACCCCTACTGCGAGGCTGTTAAAATCCGAAAAATTGTTGGAATCAAATATCTTTACAAGATCAGGATTCTTTTCCCCATAAGCTTCTGCTGCGAGGATTGTTACAGTCTTTTTCTGCCCTACTTGCATTCCTACAACGCCTGCATCAAATCCTTTTATCATTTGCCCAGCACCAACGGTGAAGGAAAGGGGATTTTTCCCTACGCTTGAATCAAATATTGATCCGTCTTCGAGTCGTCCAGTGTAATCCACTGAGACTTTGTCTCCGTTATTAACTTTCTTAAAATCAGCCAAATTATTCACCACATTTGAGTTTATGTCGGAAGCGTTTACCGAGATGTTTGAATCATTCGCCAAATTGGCATCATTTGTTTTTGAACCTGTGCACCCAAATAGCGCAGCAAGTACAATTAGTGCCACTATCAACGAGAAGATTTTCTTCATCTTTATTCCTCCAACTAAAAAACATTAAGAATAAGTGATTATAAACCCTCTAGTGGGCGAAAATTACAGGATTTTAATTGCCCGCTTTATTCGCTTTTACCTGTAAGTACTGCTTGTCTTTATCTGTTTTTGGGAGCACTCTTTTGACTCTTGAAAAACCCGCTTCTTCCAAATAGTTCTTCAGAATTTCAAAATCGTACCCAAAATTGTGGTGATCTTCAGGATATTTCTCAAAGCCATATATCTTGTTCAGAGCCCATTCTTTCTTTTGGGCGTCGCCTTCAATAAAAAGCCTGCAAAAATATTCAATATCTGGAACAATTATTTCCAACGCTCCTTTTTTCATAAGAACTCTGTTCATCTCTTTCAATGTCAATTTTGCGTCCTGTCGCAGGAGGTGTTCCAAAAAGAAGCGAGAATATATTTCACCAAATTCGCCGTCCTTAAATGGTAGTTTTCTTGCGTCGCCCACTACATCTACTCCCTCAAGGGGCCTTATGTCAAAATGAGCATAACCTTCTTTTGGCTTGTTCCCACAGCCAATTTCGAGTTTTTTTACAACCATGATTAATTTGAGGAGAATAGGATTTTTATATGTGTTCAAGCCTTGATTAGACATGGATATATGGATACTCATAAGCCAATGGCTTATCATTTTCGCCATTAACGTAATACCTGCGTTTGCTCCCCCCACTTGGCTTGTTCTTTCGACTTTCTATATTGCAGAGCCGCAGGAACTATTATTTTTGGTATTCCTAGGGGTTACTGCTTCAACCGCGGGAAGATATGCTCTTGCAAAAGGATCATGGTATGTAATCAACAAGTATGGCAGCATGAAAAGAAAAAAAGAGATGCAATTTCTTAAAGAGAGGCTAGGAGAACTGCCTTTGCAAAAATTCTTTTTCACACTTATCTTTGCGCTGGGCCCCCTTCCATCAAACGCTCTTTTTATCGCGGCAGGTTCGGCAGGGATAAGATTAAGAGAAATGCTCGCCGGGTTTTTTGTGGGAAGAACTTTAAGTTATCTGGCTTTAATATTTGTTTCAGAAAAGATATTTTCCTCACTTGAACTCACTGCCGAAGGAAATGCAACTCTAATGACGCTAATGATTGAAATAATTGGAATTATTGCAATCATTGCTTTTTTCAAGTTTGATTGGGAAAAACTACTTGGGAAAGTTGAAACTAAGGAGCGCCACAAGTGGCCTAAAATAAACAAACATAGAAAAGAATGACTAATATGGATATCAAAAAATCATACGCAATAGTCGGCGCTTCAAGCAACCCTGAAAAATACGGGTATAAGGTAACGCTTTCGCTAAAAGAACTTGGATTTGTTGTTATACCAATAAACCCAAAAGATGGCACCATACTTGATCTCAAAGCGTACTCTACTCTTGGAGATGCAATTAAAGCAAAAAAAATAATTGATTGCATAGTATTTGTTGTACCTCCTGCCGTCACCGAAAATGTTCTTGTTGAAGCCAAAAATTTAGGGATAAAAGAAGTTTGGATGCAACCAGGAAGCGAAAGCGATGCATCAATCAAATTCTGTGAACAAAACGGCATCAAATGCACGCACCACGCCTGCATCATGAAATTCTACGGCAATGTGAAATGACTGCTTTTTAAATATTATCCAGCCATTTTTCTGATATATGCAAAGGCCAAGCTTTTGCAAAAAATATGCCTTTGCGGGGGTACGGAATTGGAAAACCGACTGGGTTGAGGTCCCAGGCCTTAGTGGCTTTGAGTGTTCGATCCACTCCCCCCGCATGTCCTTTTAAAAACTCTCAAAGACGGATTCAAATCAAGCTCAAAAGGATTTGACCGCCGCCCAGCCAATCAAAATCCTTTTATTGCAGAAAGTATCCTGTATTGTGATGAGATCCATAATATTTGTCACGCTGCTTTTCTGGGCAGTCTTTTTTGCGCTGCTTTTGAGCGGCTGCACAGACGATGTGACTCAGAATAATCCTCTAATTTTTACAGGCCCTGTAGTGACGTTAGAAACAACTGAGGGCGATTCTTACCGCTACTCTTTTTGCTCCCCTGATTATAATAAATCTGAAACGACTTGCGGGGGCCTTGTATACGCTGCCGATCCAAGCGGAGGAGACCCTCCTTATTCATTTGAAGTAGGTTATGGCAAAGGGCTTCTTCCTCCAGGCCTGAGACTTAATCTGAACGGAGTCCTTGAAGGGAGATCCATATTGCCAGGAACGTATGAGTTTCAGATCTGCGCAAAGGACGCGACCGGAAACAGGGACTGCAAAGATGTGCGCATGATTGTCCACAGCGTGGTGAGTCTTGTCATAGAGTCTTTAGGGAATGGCGAAGTTCGCTATGAATCAGACGAACCATATATCACTAAGTGCGAAACGTCGGAGAAATATATAGGCTGCTTCATTTACAGGAGCGGAACTATCGTCACGCTTACAGCCCTTCCATATGAAGGCGCGTCCTTTGAAGGGTGGAGCAAGTCTTGCGACAAAACAAATACGGGCGTAAGCGCGGGGGCGGATTATTGCATGCTTACTATGGACAAAGACGAGTCGGCAACCGCAGAATTTTCTTCAACCGCCCCAGGACCTGTTGAACCACCGCCCGAGCCCGTCCCGGAGCCTGAGCCAGAGCCGACCCCGGAACTCGAGCTCAGCGTGGATGTGACTGTTGATTCGGCGAGTATCACAAGGTGCGCGCCAAGCCAGTATGATTCGCAAATGAAAGTCATGACAATTACAGCGCAGGGAACAATGACTTCAAAAGGCGCCTCGACATTTTCTAAGGTGTCCATCACTCCGGTTCTGACAAATCTTTCTTTTCCAAGCGACTACCCTGACAATCAAGGAATTTACAAAGACGACTTGGATTGTGGAGCCTGGAAAGTAAGCGCTGAATCAGGGTACGCGGAGTGCGTAAAAGAAGCGGGTGACCCAGATACGGCGACTTGGAGCCTGACTTACTCTCCGGCGTCAAGCAACTCTGTGCGAGAGGTTACTGTTTCAGCAGGAATATGGGCTTGGCCGACAGACGGTTCAAGCAAATACGCTAAGGCCAGCAAGCTCGCCGGCACCTGCTGACGCTTGATTGGATAAATATAGTAAAGGGCATATCTAAAATTTTTCCTTCATTATTATAGTCAATATAAGTTTAGCGTAGTACCTAAGTTTTTCCTCTTCGCAAAACTATAAATAGATGAAGGCTCTATACTAATTAAAGATATAAAAATAGGCTCACGGACGCATGAACTGTTTTACCCAATTGGTTTCCCCCCGCATCCTTAAATTGATTTTTATGAAAACAGTTCTTTTTTCAGTTACGCTCATCATGCTGTTTTTCTTGCTTTTTGGTTGCACCATCAGTGTCAATCCGATGGATCTTAACCCTGCCAACAATTATTCTGTTGTAACACCTTCTGATCAAAACGCGCCTTTGCAAACTACAAATTATGTGCTTTTGAGCGCTGAAGAAGTTACAAAGCACAAAGCAATTGGGGATTGTTGGATGATAATAGATGGAAATGTATATGATCTGAGTCAGTATGTGGACCATCCTGGCGGATACACTTATGTTCCTTATTGCGGAAAAGATGCGACCGAAGGATACACTACCAAGGGTGGCAGAACCAAAGCGCACTCGCCATACGCCGATTCGCTCCTTGCAGCATATCGGGTAGGAGCTATTGGGCAGACTGTAATTGCCCCGGTGATTGATAGTAACGCCGGCAAAACGGAGAATAACTAGTGACCCTTATGGATTATGCAAAAATAATGTGGGCGAAAATAATTGCTACAGTAGTTCTTCTTGCGGCATATTACGCTCTCTTTCCGCTCCCCCTCCAGACTAATCTTATTCGCTTCTTCGCAATGGCTGGGTTCTACTTGCTTTCAGTATCCCTAATAATCGGGCCACTGGCAGTTCTATTCCCAAAATCATTTTGTTCCCTAATCAAGCACCGAAAAAGGGTGGGTAATATTGCGTTCATGTTTGTGGTGTTGCACTTCGCCCTCGTACTTTACTACTTCTATTCGTTGAATATCACTGCACTTTTTTTAGATCTTAACACGATTATGATTCTCTTGGCGCTTGTCCTATTTTTTGTTTTGGCAATTACCTCTGCGGATACCGCGATCAGGATGCTTGGTTTTTCAAGATGGAAACTAATCCAAAGGACCGCCTACATTGTGTTTGCGCTCTCATTCTTCCACTTCGTGTTTAACGCTAACGGCCTTTTTGTCCCTCTTGCCGGTGGAAGAGTGTTTGTGAACCTGGCCGAGATAGCGATGATACTTGTCGGAATCCTTACTATTGTATTTCAGCTGCTTGGTTTTGTTACAATGCTTAGAACCAATAGAAAAAAGGCGGAAGAGGTTTGCCCCATCGAGCCTCCCGCGCCGCAGCAGTAGCTGTATTTATTGTAGCACCTTAAACTCGTAATTTATTAATAATCGGCAGGAAGGATATCTAGTATGGCTAAGCAAAGTGAGTGCATTCCAGGGCTCTTCTGATTCTTTCTCACATGATCTTAAGGACAAGAACTTTTTCATTATCAAAGTCGGAACAAATTCCATAATGCAAGGAGCCGATATAAACAGGGCTTTTCTTACCGAACTCGTGTATGAGGTCGCGATGTTGGCTAAAGACGGCAAAAAAGTCGTGATTGTCACAAGTGGCGCTGTGGGACTTGGAAAAAGAAAGCTCTCTTTCGCCTCATCTAAAAACCTCTCGATTGTAGAACAACAGGGGCTTGCGGCAATCGGCCAGATGGCGCTGATGAAGGAATATATGACGCGCTTTGATTCGCTCGGCGTAGAGTGTGCGCAAGTTTTGATATCACAGCATGACTTCAAGAACGAGTCATGCCGCGCCAACATAAAAAATACGTTTGCTTTCTTAATGGAAAATAATGTTGTCGCAATAGTAAATGAGAATGATGTCGTTGCTACAGAAGAACTAAAACAAAATGGCGTGTTTTCTGACAATGATGCGCTCGCCGCGCTACTGGCAAAACAACTCAATGCCGATCTGTTGGTAATGCTAACTTCAAAAAATGGGTTAATTGGAAAAGACGGCGCCGTATTAAAATTATTTGAATCAAAGAATCAGCTTCTTAAAATGAAGAAAAACTCAAATGATGGCAGAGGGGGAATAGATTCAAAGCTTGAATCAATTGAAAAGGCAATATCCTGCGGGTGCGACATATTTGTATCAGGGCAGGATTGTTTCAAAGGCTTTTCAGAAGGAAAATCGGCTGGAACCTATATCGCGGCAAAAAGAAGATACTAATTCAATCATTTCTTTTTCCTAAAAAATAAAACCCAAATTACAGCAATTACAAGCCCTACTGCAACAACAATGCTCAAAGGTTCCGTGTATTGCCTTATCAGCAACCAATTAACGCCTAAAAAGAATCCCGCATAAGCAAGAATCATATTCCATATTCCCGCGCCTATTGCAGTATAAAGTAAAAATTTTCCTAAATTCATTTTGCTTATTCCTGCCGGAATAGAAATAAGGTGCCTTACAACCGGAACGAATCTTGCAATAAGAATTGTAATTTCACCCCTCTTTTTGAACCATGCTTCTGATTGAGCTAAATGGCGCTCATTAAGAAAAAAGTACTTGCCGTGTTTTACTATAAACTTGTGGCCGTATTTTGCGCCAACCCAGTAAGATACAAGCGATCCAAAAATGCTTCCTAAAGTTGATGAAACAAAAACAAGAGTCCAATCAAATCCGCCTGATGCAATCAAGAACCCCGCAAAAGGCATTACTAGTTCGGAAGGCACAGGAAAAATCATGCTTTCAAGAGCCATTAAGATAAATATTCCCGGATAACCTAAAAGAGAGATTAGGGCGATAACAAATTGCCCAATGATTATGAATAATTCTCCAAACACTATTTTTTCAACCCACAATAATTAATTGATTAATGTAGTAAGCTAAGAAATCAAGCGAATATAATAGTTATAGTACAAACCCAAACAGCAAAAATAGTGCGGCATATACATAATAAATTTGAAATAATTGCTTTTTAGAAAAATAACTCTGAAAACAAGGAAATAAAATTTCGCCCCAGCAAAGGATTAAATAGAGCCAAAGCATTAGTTGTCCAGAAGAAATACTTGAAGGTGAAATGATGAGCGATTGCATGTTTTGCGGAGATTATGTCGGCGATGAGACTGGAGACGGCGGAACAAAAGGCTACACTGTGGGCGACAAGGACATATGCCTCCAATGCCTTGGCGAACTAAAGTACAGGTTGAGCCAAGTTGAGCCAAAAACACCTGTTGAAAGAGTCAAAAAAAGCTCCGATACAAGCGAAGAAGATGGAGAAGTTAATATTGACGAAGCGGTGGATGAAGAAATGGAAGCGCGTGATCCTTTAAGCGCAAAACCGAGAGAATAAAATAAAAGGTGAGCAAAATGAAATGCGCGAAATGTGGAACTGTTGCTACGGTCTATACAAAAGATGGAATCCCATCATGTTCGCGCCACAGAAATGAAAAAATAAAGGCCCCTACTTGCCCTGACTGCAAATCAATGATGATTTTGCGCGAAAGTAAGTATGGAAAGTTTTGGGGATGCGTTGCTTACCCAATGTGCGATGGTCTTGTTAAGCTCTAAAAATTGTGATATAGTTAAATATTATACTTAGGTGATGAAATGATAGATTCTTCAAAATACGCAGAAATAGAAGATGAAATAATGCTTGATACCGTAATTGAGATTAAGGAAGAGGACGCTTTTAAAAAATATGCAGATATGCTCGAGAATAAAAATTATCTTTTCAAGCACGTAGTAATTTGGGAAGAGGAAAATGATGCGAAGATTTCAGAGGTTCTCTACGTTTTTGATTCAAATTCGAAACTGATTTTCAAATTCCAGAATTTCATGGCCAAAGAAGAACTTGTTGATAGATTCAACGAGTACCAAGAAAGCATAACTGAGGGCGAAGAAGAGACAACTAACGAAGAGCAATAATTGCTATAGTGCGCCAAAAAGCCCCCAAAGTAACATTTAAAAGGACCTCAACACCGAATTATTATAGATTAAGATAGTCGCTGGGTAGATATTAGTTCTATTAGTATTTTTTCTAGTGAATTAGCTAATCTAGACGTAAGAAAGAAAAAAGGATGGAAAAAACGAAGTGAAAAATATGAAATTCGATGAAATGAAACTAGATAAGAAGGTTCTTGACGGCGTTATAGCGCTCGGATACAAGACACCTACTGGAATACAGGAAAAGTGCATACCGCAGATACTTGCAGGAAAGGACGTCGTAGGACAGTCTCTTACAGGATCAGGGAAGACAGCAGCTTTCGGACTGCCGCTACTAATGAAAGTCATTCCCGGCGAAGGAATACAAGCATTGATTCTTACTCCAACAAGAGAGCTTTGCGTCCAAGTAAGGGACAGCATTGAAGCAATGGGAAGATTTGTTCCCTTAAACATAAAAGCAATATACGGGGGAGTAGGGTACTACCAGCAAAGAGAAGACATTCAAATAGCTGAAGTTCTCGTAGCAACTCCTGGAAGACTGCTTGATCACCTAAATCAAGGAAACTTAAAGCTTGGAAAAGTAAAGTATATGGTTTTGGATGAAGCAGACAGAATGCTTGATATGGGATTTGAAAGAGATGTAACAAAAATTCTCTCGCATGTTCCAAAGCAGAGACAGACTGTAATGTTTAGTGCAACTATGCCAAAGCAAATAGTACACTTAATTCATAAGCACATGAACAACCCGCAATTTGTTGAAGAACAATTGCACGTTGACAGATCGCTTTTGAAACAGGGATATTATATTGTAGAGAAACCTGAAAAGTCAAAATTGCTCGCATATCTTTTGAAGAACAAGACTAGCGGCAACGCAATAGTATTTTGCAGAACAAAAGTTGAAACTGACAGGGTTGCAAGAATACTTAGAAAAAATAATATCGACGTTGTAGCAATACACGGAGATATTCCTCAAGGGAAAAGAGAAAGGTCACTCAAGCTTTTCAGGGACGGAAAAATAGATGCTCTAATTGCAACTGATGTTGCTGCAAGAGGTCTTGATATCCAGGACATTAGTCACGTGTACAACTACACTATCCCGATGAGCGCTGAAGACTACACTCATAGAATTGGAAGAACAGCAAGAGCCGGAAAAGGCGGAGATGCAGTATCTTTTATTTCAAGAATGGACTTTAGAACATTCGACCAGATAATACGAGAAGGAAAACTGGAAGTAACTGAACTTTCAAAGCCTGACCAGGAAACCCTTTCAAAGGACTTTAGCGAAGCTCCGATGGAACATCATGACCGCGGGTCACACAGCAGAGGAAGCCAGGAATATCATGCGACTCATGATAGACATCCAAGAGCGCATAGCCATTATCAAAGCCGTGACAGAGGTTACGGTCATTCAGGATCAGGCTCAGCTCCAAGTTATGGAGGAGGGCAAGGTTCTTCTGAAGGCTCAGGCGCAAGTCCGCAATACAGCCAGCCAAGATCGCAAGGATATAATTCAAGACCTCATCAAAGCAGAGGAAATTATGGAAGCGAGGGCTCTTCGAGTGCAAGCGGTTCGGGAAATTCAGGATATCGAGGAGGATACGGCGGGGGTCAGAGAAGATCAGGCTCAGGATATGGCCACAGAAGTAGCGGTGGTGGAGGATATGGCTCCAGCGGAGCTGGACAAAGCAGAGGCTACAGCCAAAGACCTTCACACTCATACGGTCAGCAATCATCTTCAAGTGGCGAAGGTTCATCTTCCGGTTCTAGCGGAGCAACCCAAGGATCATCGCATTCTGGCGAACACAGCCAATCAAGTTATGGGCCAAGACATAGCGGCCCTAGAAGAAATAACGGACCGAGAAGAAGATACTAATTTTATAAAAAAAATATTTGGGTAGAAATAATAACTACCCAAAAATTTAATTATTTATTTCCTTGACTTTAGAGCGCTTTTTAGTTTATCAGCGACATTGGTTTGTTCCCAAGGCAAATCGCTTTTTCCAAAATGCCCATATGCAGAAGTCTTTTGATATATCGGAGCCTTAAGTCCAAGAGTCTTGATTATCTCAGCGGGTTTTAGAGGAAAATTTGCCCGCACAAGCTTTTCCATATCCTCAAGCGCAACTTTCTCTGTACCAGAACAATCCAAATGCACATTTAACGGATCCGCAAATCCTATGCAATATGAAAGCTGAACTTCGCACTTATCCGCGAGCCCCGAAGCGACAATGTTTTTTGCAACATATCTTGCAGCGTATGCCGCAGATCGGTCAACCTTTGAAGGATCTTTTCCTGAAAAAGCTCCTCCGCCGTGTCTTCCAACTCCGCCATAGGAATCAACAATTATTTTTCTCCCAGTAAGTCCAGTATCGGCCGCAGGGCCGCCGTAAACAAATCTTCCAGTAGCGTTGATGAATACTCTCGTATTTTTATCCATCCATTCCCCAAGAACCGGCTTGATTACTTTTTCGAGAATATCCTTGCGAAGCTTTTCTATATCACATTCCTTATGGTGTGAAGCGATGACAACAGTGTCAACCCTGACAGGCTTTGTTTCATCATATTCTATTGTCACCTGGCTTTTTCCATCGGGCAAAAGTTCTTTTATTTCGCCTTTTTTTCGGGCATCAGTCAGACGCTTTGCAAGCGCGTGGGCAAGAACAATTGGAAGAGGCATAAGTTCTTTTGTCTCATTTGTAGCATAGCCAAACATCATTCCCTGATCTCCGGCGCCCTGTTCCTTATACTCCCCCTCTCCTTCGCTAACTCCTTGAGATATATCCGGGCTTTGTTCTTTGATTATCAATAAAATCTTTGATTTGTCAGAAAACCCTAGTGTTGGGTCAGTATAACCTATTTCAGCGATTTTCTGCCTTGCAACTTTCTCATAATCCACCTTTGCTTTTGTAGTTACTTCTCCAGTAATTAAAAGAAAATCTTTTGTTGCAGCGGTTTCGATTGCCACTCTGCTGTCCTTGTCCTGCGCCAAACACGCATCCAAAATTGCGTCACTTACGTTGTCGCATACCTTGTCCGGATGTCCTTCAGTAACGCTTTCGCTTGAAAAATACCTTTTTGCCATTTTTTAATCAACCCCATCTTCAACACTAATTAGCCCCTAGTTAGCAACTAATCAGCAACTGATTAGTAACCAATGAAACTCGCGGTGTTTAAAAAGATTTTGGTGCTTGATTAATTCACTATGCAACAAGGATACAGAATAAGCCCATATTTCTCTAAAGAACAGGTAAAGGTAATGGACGAACTGATAGACAAGATAGGTTGCACCCGCGCGGATGTAGTAAAACAACTTGCCCTAATCAAACTCACAGAAATGGGTTATTTCAATAAGACAAAAAAGAACTGACTCGCGCAAAGTTAAACTAATTATAAAAATAAAACGCGGGGAACGCGGATGCCAAGTCCCTTAGGCTGATGGGCACTACATTCGCTGACGCTCAGTAGCGCAGAAATAAACTTACCTAAAAATAATAAAACGCGGGGAACGAGATTTGAACTCGCGCTCCCTTTCGAGAACACGCTTTCCAGGCGTGCGCATTAGACCGCTCTGCCATCCCCGCATTTGACCCTCATCCTTTGGCATAGAACGAGGCTTGTTAAGTAAAAAGAGCAGGGCTAAGGTTTTAAATGATTCTTTTTGGCTCCGCAAGAAGGTTATTAAGGCTAAAAAAAATAATCTTATTAGCATGTGTGAGGGCATGTTCCATCGCTGCCTGAAGGATAGCCAAAGCCGCCAGTGCAAGTGAAAGCGCCGATGTCTGCCAAATCATTTTGTGGGCATGGGCCAGATACTATGATAATTCCCCCGTCCCCTCCGGGACCTGAAGATGGGTTATTCCCACCATTAACACTAACTATTCCTGTGCGAGTAAAAGTACCGGCGAGGGTTATTGTTCCAGGGACATACATATAGTAGCCCAAGCCTACGGCAGAAGTAATATTTGCAGTACTTGAAGCAGTAATTGTTATTCCTCCAGAAGGGCCGCCGCCATTGTCAGCAGTGCCCCCAACAGAAGATACTGCCGCTGCATTCGAATCAGTAATGCTTATCGCTCCGGAAGAGCCGCCAACGCCTAAGGCATAGCCTGCGCCACCAGAAGAAGATACTGTGGCTACGTTCGAATCAGTTATTGTTATTGTGCTGGAAGAACCGCCGTTAGCAGGACCGCCACCAGGAATTGAACCCGCGCCGCCAGCAGAAGATATTCCCGCAGTAATAGTCGAACCAGTTATCCCTAGTGCAACAGAAGACCCGCCAGTGTCGTAGCCTTCGCCACCTGCTAAGGATATGCTTGTAGCGCGCGAATCAATTATTGTTATTGCGCCGGAAGAACCACCAACACCATAATTGTTTACGCCCCCTGTAGAGGATATGGATGCCACAGTTGAACTTGTGACAGTTATTGTGCCTGGAGGACCGCTGCTGTTATAATAACCAATGCCGCTGGCTAGCGATATCGCCCCTGATATTGTCGAACCGGTTATTGTTATTGCCCCAGGGATACCGCCAGGGTATGAGGAACTTTCGCTTATGCCGCCAGTCGAAGACAATGATCCGGATATTGTTGAGTTTGTCATTGTTATTGCTCCGGGAGAGCCGCCAGCATTATTGCCTCTGCCCCCAATCGAAGACAGTGACGCCATATTCGAATCGGTTATTATTATTGCGCCCGGAGAACCGCCACCTTCGTTGTAGCCAATACCCCCAGTCGAAGTTATTGTTGTAACGCTCGAACCAATCATCGTTATTGAACCAGTAGAACCGCCACCATAGCTTCCCTCGCCGCCAGTAGAAGATATTGTTCCAGAAATAATCGAACTGGTTATTGCTATTAATCCTGTGGGGCCGCCATGATAGCCGTCGCTCGCACCGCCGACAGATGACACAGCCGCCACATCCGAACCAGTTATTGATATTGCTCCGGAAGAACCGCCGAGGTCAGAGGTACCTACGCCGCCGACAGAAGATACTGCTGCCACGTTCGAATCAATTATTGTTATTGCTCCAGAAGAACCGCCACTATAATCGCCCACGCCGCCAGTAGAAGACACTGCGCCAGAAATAGTTGAAGATGTTATTAATATCGCGCCAGTAGAACCCGCTCCCACAAGGTAGCTTACGCCGCCGACGGAAGATAATGCCCCGCCAATAATTGAGCCAATTATTGTTATTGTTCCGGAAGAACCGCCACCTTCCTCCGAGCCTCTACCGCCAACAGAAGATACTGCTGCCACGTTCGAATCAATTATTGTTATTGCCCCGGAAGAACCGCCACTATAATCGCTCACGCCACCAGCAGAACTAATTGCCCCTGTTGTAGCCGAGTTGGTTATGATTATTGCCCCGCCGTTTCCGCCCCTACTAGTTCCCTCGGCGCCATAAGAATCAACACCCCCAGAAACAGTCACATTGCTAAGCGACAAGTTCGCATAAGCTGAATAACCATTCCCGCCTCCATCCTCGCCCGTTCTCGAAGCGCTAATATTTCCTGTGATTGAATGGCTGTTTCCATCTAATCCAATACCATCAGCGCTGATTGTGGCACAAACCCCTGCGCTAGAAATGTTCTGTGTCATCCAATAATACTTGTTAGCAACATCAAGTGTTCCGCAGGCGCTAACAGTGCCAAATGAAGTATAAGGGTTGGTGAAATTTCTGCTAATTGCGGCGCCCTCGTTGCCCGAAGCATCAGTGCAATTCACATCCCACACGTGGGAAGCGGCGCTCAAAGAAGAATCCCACAACGGGATAGTAATATTCGCATCCTTTGTTATTCCTGTGATTATTTGCTTGGAAACGCCATCCACAATCAGCTCGCAAGAAGAAATATTTGAAGAATCGTTCACAACAAAAATAAAATTAAAAGAAGAAACAGTGGCGCCAGTACCGGGAGAACTCAAAAAAACAACAGGAGCAATCCCGTCAGTAACAGTCCCGCCACTTTTTTCTTCAACAAAACCTATTGAAGGAACCACTGTTGGAGTGCAATCAATCGTCATTGTCTGGAAATCAGCTGACTTGCCAAGGCCACTGGCGCTCGTATAATAAATCTTCACAGAATAGCTATCCCTTGTTCCGTCACAGGCGCTAACATCTTCTAGAAAAAACCCCCTCTGGTCGCCAGCAACAATCGCCTCAAAATAATTATGATCAACCCCGTCAACAACAATCCGGTCAACAGTTAATGTTTCTGACCCTACATTCTTCAAAAGCAAAAAACCATTCCCGTCCTCGCTTCCAACCGCATCGGCAATGCTAATGCCCCCAATCCCAACTTTTGAACTGATTTCAGAAGAAGCAGTAGAAATGCTCGCGCCTGAACCTAAAAGGCCAGTAGATAGGCTCACAACCACAAGCCCAATAACCACAACAATGACTATTATTACAAGGTACTCTATCGTTCCCTGCGCGCGGAAATCATTTATTTGCATGACAGAGATAACAGCAAAACACCTATATAAATTTAAGTCATTAGCAAACGCAACCGCAATCGAGAACATGCTTTTTTGGCGTGCGCATTAGACCACTCTGCCCCCAGCAACTAAATTGAATTGGCAATAGGTCCGCTTGATACCAGGTTCCCTAGACAGAAGGTTCTGACCAAGGTTTAAATGATTCTTTTTGGCCCCTCAAGAAAAGGTTATTAAGGCGCAGAAAAGTAGTCTATTTATGGTACTAAGAAAAGGAAAGTTCAAACCATTCTCCGGCCCAACAAAGAAAGGAACTTTTCAGACAGTCGAATTCGGGGCGGGAGATGCCGAATTAATCTGGCGAATCGCCAATAAAAACAAATCAAGAAAATATGCCGCTATTGACCCTAGACTTGCGCCGATTATGCCCACAATAAATCTTGACGCGCAAAGAAAGAGCATGGAAGCAGTACTCGAAAACCTCAAATCAAATGGAATCAAAACAAGGCACATTTCAATAAGGATGCCAAATCCAAAAGAAGTAAGGGACAACCAGTTCAGGATAGAATATCTTTTAAGTGAAGCAAAAAACATTCTTATCCCCAACGGAAAAATATTCATTACAAGCGAAAGCGGAGAGATAATTAATAAGCTTCTCACCCTCGCCCCCAAATATGGATATTCAGTTAAGCAACCTAAAAGTCTAGCCGCACCAAAAACTCGCATAGAACGAAGATTCATGGGTCTGGAGCGTAGGCCTGTGTATCTTGTGGAAATCACACATAGACTTAAGACTGCCATGCCCGGCTCTGGAAAAAAGGCGAAAGAGCAAAGAAAAAATTGGGCCGAAAATGCATTAAAATAAAATAAGCTAAATCAACTTTTTCTGACGCAACGCTTCAAATAATATCACTGGGGCCACTACACAAATAGTAAAAAATTTGGCAGGGGATTTCATAGGCACCTTAATTACCCCGTCAAGAACGCTAGCTTTCTCCCTGCTAAGTCCGCTTGTCTCAGTTCCAAAAACTATTGCATGCTTCCCTTTTGAGATATCCGATTTGTAAATATTCTCTCCAAAATTAGATGAAGTTCCAAGCACAGCATATCCTTTTTTTTTCAGCTCTTCCACTCTTAAAAAATAATCCCCTTTGTTTTCAATCATTGAAAGATTTGGACTTTTCTTAAACCCTAAAATCCACGAATCAACTATGTTTATCACCTTTGGATGATTTGGAGAAATTGAATTCCCGCTGAGCTCAATTTTCACTCCGGCGGCAATTGCAAGATGAATCATTTGGGCCATGTCACGAGGATCGCGTAAAGCGTCAAAAAGAAGAAGAACATCTTTTTTGTCTTGAACCATAAGTAGCAACTGTAAAGTATTCAAATCATTTTATCGAATGCATAATAAAATGCACTTCGGCGTCAAGAGTTAAGTCTATCATATCTCTTGCAAATTTTTCTACAAACTTTTTATCAGTTATCCCATATCTTGCCGCAATCTCAACATTCTTTGCAAGAACTTCCTTTTCTCTTGCAAAATTTACAAGCGCCCCCCTAACTTCTTTTGCAGTCTTAATCTTCAAGAACTCTTTTGAAGTCTGCATCTTGTACGCAGCCACTTGCTCCCCTAGCGGAACAATTCGTTCATTAAGAGTAAGAATATTTTCAACATCAAGCTTTACTGTTTCGCCATAAGAGGCAGTATTTTCCTCTGCGACGCAAAGCTCTTTTAGCGCAAAGCGATAAAGCAATATTATCTTCTTAGAAAGATCCACCGTGATTGGTTTAAGGCCCTTATTCTCAACATTAATGACTTTTGACTTTGAAAGCTGGGATTTCTCAAAGACTAGCGGCTGCTGGTCGTAATAGAGAAATCTTCCAAATTCCGAATCAAGGTCTTGGTCTTTTTTGAGACGGTACATAAACCATGTCATGCCTTCGGAGAATTCCTTAGAAAATGTGCCTTCATTTAATGGTAGGCGCGAACGAGTCTTAAGCCCGGACATTATCTTTTCACTAAGCTGGTCTATCTTTATCCTAAGTTCGGCAATGTCAATCGCGCCGCCATTTTTTTTGCTCGCCATGAGAAAATATGAGTCTAACTATTATTAACAGTTTTGATTACTGCCCGTTGAAGATAAAGGAAAACAAAAGCCATTTTGGCGTGGTCCAAAGCTCAATTTAAAAGCAGTTCAATATCCAGTATTGATATGGCAAAAGGCAAGATGCTGATTATCGGCGGATCTGGCGCCTTTGGTTCGTTTTATGCCAATCTCTTCAAAGAAGACGGCTTTGAAGTGAGCATTTTCACGAGAGATATAGATTCGCTTAAGGGCTTTTGCGAAAAGAACTCCTACAGTTTAACAAACAACCTCGAGGAGGTAAAGAATTTTGACTATGTGATAATCTCCGTGCCGAATGAGATTGCGCCAAAGGTTGTGAAAGAAATTGCGCCAAAGCTGAAGAAAGGCGCGCTCATATTTGATTTCTGTTCAGTCAAAGACTCTATCGTGAAGGAACTTAAAAAGCTTGAAAATAAGGACATTGAAATTGCCTCAATCCACCCAATGCATGGACCAAGAGTGCAAAGCATAGCAGGATACTCCGTAGTATGCATCCCAATCAAAGGCGGGAAAAAACTTGAAGTGATAAGCGAATCTTTCAGATCACGAAAGGCCAATTTTTTTAATTCTACTGCAAAGGAACATGACACCATACTTTCAATTGTCCAAGGACTGACCCATTATTCACAGTTCGTTTCAGCAGAGGTGCTTAATGCGCTTGAAGCTGATTTGAAGAAAACAATGAGATTTTCCACGCCTAATTATTCGCTCTACCTCAGTCTCATCTCAAGAGTAGTGTTGCAAAACCCCCAGCTTTACTCTGAAATACAAGTATCAAACCCAAGCAACGAAAAAATGAGAGAGCTTTTCACAAAAAGCGCTGTAAAACTTGAGAAGATTTGCAAAGCAAAGAACTCTTCTGAAAAACTGGAAAAGAGGCTTATTGAAGATTCAAAAATATTCAAGGATCCCGATGTGATGCTGCTTGACAGTGACCGCGCGGTAAATGCGCTAAAGCTTGAGGTAAACATACTCATGAACAACATCGGCCACAAGTTCCTTGTGGAGAATATGATAACCCACAGCTTCCACTACGGGACAATAAAAAGCGTGGATGATAAGGAAATAGTCATTGATGAGGGGCATGAAGAAAAGAGGCTTTCGCTCAGCAGGATAAGGATAACAACAAAGAAAGAGATGAATGATTGGAAAAAGAAAAATTTGCAAAAGATTGCGCTCGATTTTAGTTTTCTTACCCCTAGTGCGGCATCAGCTGAAATTGTCGCAAAATGCATCTCAAGGATGCTGCGCTCCGACGTTGAAATAATAGACCAGTTTTACGGCCAAAAACTCCCCACCGGGACAAAGAGTATCACAATCAGGGTCGCATTTTATGACGGGGACACAAAGAAAGAAGACGAAGAAGAGGTAAAAAAAGTGCTTTTGGGCATGGGTTATAGTCTCAGATGATTTTGATAAGTTTTAAAACAACAAGCAATCAGATTTTGAAAAGATGGGTGATGTAATGATAAATGCAAAAACAAAAGTTCTGGCAGTAATAGGCAAACCGATAGTTCACTCAAAAAGCCCGCTGATACACAACACCGGCTTAATCAAAAATAAAATTGATGCGGTTTATCTCGCGTTTGAAGTGACTGATGTAAAAAGATCCATCGATGCAATGAGAGAGCTTGGTTTCTTAGGGTACAGCGTAACAATCCCTCACAAGGTTGAGGCGATGAAATATGTGGACGATATTTCAGAGAGCGCGAAAAAGATAGGCGCGATAAATACAATAGTAAACAAGAACGGAAAGCTTTTCGGGCACAATACCGATTGTGATGGATTCATCGCGGCGCTAAAAGAGAAGACTATTGTGAAAGGCAAAAAGGTCCACCTTATAGGAGCGGGAGGAGCCGCAAGAGCGATTGCAGCAGGACTCACCCAAGAAGGGGCGAAAGTAAAGATATTTGATATTGACGAAGCCAAGGCCGCAGCCCTTGCAAAAGATTTCAATTGCGAGTCAGGAAAGCTTGACAAGGTTGATGGGAATTGCGATGTACTGGTGAATGCAACCCCCGCGGGGATGCACCCAAACACTGAAACCATGTCTGTTCCAAAATCAATCCTAAAGAAAGGAACGATAGTTTTCGACATAGTATATAATCCTCTTGAAACAATGCTCATTAAGGAAGCAAAAAAAGCGGGATGCACAACAATAATTGGCGTTGAGATGTTCTTGGGGCAGGCATTCGCCCAATTTGAAATGTTCACAGGGGAAAAGGCACCTAAGAAAGAAATGAGAAAGGCATTACTTACTGAACTTAAAAAAGAGGCGGCGGTGAAAAAGTGAAGAACATATTCCTTGTGGGATACAGAGGAACAGGAAAGACAAGCATAGGCAAAAAGCTTGCCGGAATAATTAAAGCAAGCTTTGTTGATACTGATGAACTTATAGTAAAAAAAGCAGGAAAGCCTATCCCCCAGATATTTGCAGAGGACGGAGAGCCAAAATTCAGGGAACTAGAAAGCCAAGTTCTTCTTGATGTTTGTGAACAGGACGGCCAAGTGGTTGGCTGCGGGGGAGGAATGGTAACGCGTGATATTAATATTGAGAACATGAAAAAGAACGGCACAGTGTTTTTGCTAAAGAGCGATGCGAAGACAATATTCAACAGAATCTACAGAGATAACAACAGGCCGGCGCTTACAGATAAGGATCCTTTCGAAGAAATTGTTCACATGCTGGAAAAACGAAAAGACATGTATGAAAAAGCCAAAAATTTTGAAATTGACACGTCGAAAGACTCAGTGTATGATTGCGCAATAAGAATACAAAAAATATTGAACGGCAATTAACTAATGATACACAGCCAAGATAACTTATTGTTTAGACGAAATTATTTTTGAGATAATATCCCGCTTAACCAAATTTGTGGGGGAATAGTCTCTTTTGGCCACAAGATCCAAATATTTTTGCACTCTAAATTCGCCCTGCTTATTCAAAAAATCTGCGCATGCTTTTTCAAATTCGCCCCTTAGATCGGGTCTTTCATGAATTGAATAAGCCAATAGCACATGAAATATAGCTCTCTTATCCTGAAATCTTGTTTGAAGTTCGCCAAGTGATCTTGTAGGATGAAGTCTTTCTATGTATGGATATAATCTTCCGGATTTATCCTCTAGCTTTGGAGTGTAAAAATCAATAAAATATACTTTGCCGTCTTTACCAAGCACATAATTCTGGGGCTTTGAATCAATCATTATGCCGGCCTTGTTTCTTACACCTTTCCCGGGATGCCCTGCAGCCTTGTAGATTTCAACCAGCATTTTTCTAAAAGTCAATAAAACTTTTTTCCTTGGAGAACTAGAGAATATGTTTGCCAAATTACGTTTGTTTATGTACTGCTCAATGCTGCTAACAAAATAATGCTCGCCCAAAACAGTAGGGTCTTTCGCCGGATGTATTGAGTGAATCTCAGAAACTCTCACTCCAGCCTTCTTAAGAAGCGAATGATAATTTTTTACAGCAGCAACCATAGATCTGGCTTCAGCCAATGTCAGTTTTTTACCAACGCTGCTTTTTTTGTAAACAGCCTTGCGGCCATCAATATCCACAAGTAAGGGCACAGAGTGCTTTCCGGGAGAAAATGATTTTAGGATCTTCAACTTGGACCTAGCCCTGTTACTTATTGCCATACTAACCAAAACAATATGGGTGCTATTGGTTAAAATACTTCCCAAGTCCATCAATACGTCATGATAAAGGGAATCATTTTCGATTCTGACGGCACAATATTCCACTCAGACGGACTGGGAAAAGAGACTCTAAATATAATCTGCAAAAAATTCAATTTGAAATTGAATCAAGATGAATATAATCAGACAAGAGGCCTCCCAAGAAAAGAAAAGCTAAAAATCTTATTTCCAAACGATTGGAAAAAAATGTGGCCAGAATGGGATTCGCTTTATTGGAATAAATACAGTCAAAAAGTTAAGGCATACCATGGCGCAATCGCAACTATAAAAAATCTGCATGAGAAAAAAATTGCCCTGTTCATTTTCTCGACAAAAAACTCAGCCCTCATAAAAATGGCTCTAAAGAAATATAAAATTACTAATTGTTTTGTAAAAATTATAGGGGGAGAAAAACGACCAATAAAACCAGCCCCAAAAATTATGAAAAGTATTCTGAAGAGATATGGACTTTTGGCCAAAGAAGTCATACTTGTTGGCGACACAATAATTGATGAAGAAAGTGCAATAAACCTAAAAGTGCCTTTTGTTTTTTTGAATTATCCGTCCGAAAAAAACATTAGGCCAAAGACATACAAAACAACAATCAAAAACCTAACTGAATTGCAGGCTTTCCTAAAAAAGCAAAATACAAAGATTGATTTTAATAGACTTAAGTGACTAATATATTATGCCAAAAGTAATATTGCCAGCAAAATCCGTTAAGGGTATCATTTTTGCCCCCCCTTCCAAAGCGCATACGCTAAGAGCGATAATAATAGGGTCACTGGCCAAAGGAAAGAGCACACTCAAAAATTGTCTTATTGCAGAAGACCAAATATATGCCATCAAGGCGATGCAGCAATTCGGGGCAAAGATTGATGTTGATGAAAAGACAAAGACTGTTACAATAGAAGGGCTGAATGGAAAACCATTAGCCCCAAGCGAGCCGGTATTTGTTGGAAACTCCGGACTTACAATAAGGTTTTTGGTTTCTATCGCTGGCCTTGCGAAAGGAAAGGACGAAATAATTCTTGATGGAGTGGAAAGGATGAGAACCGGAAGACCAATACAGGATCTTCTTGATGCACTAAAACCGCTTGGAGTGGAAGCTGTATCCATCAATAGAAATGGGTGTCCCCCAATAAAAGTGAAATGCGATTCTTTCATCGGCGGCGAAACAGAGCTTATGGGGGATAAAAGCTCGCAATATTTTTCTTCAATACTTGTAGCGGCGCCTTATGCAAAAAAAGATGTAAGGATAAAAACTATTGGAGAACTGAGTTCAAAACCTTACATAGATGTAACAATCCAGTCGATGGATGATTTTGGAGTAAAAGCAAGCCATGACAATTATGACGCTTTTACGGTTAAATCAGGACAGGGATACGCTGCAAAAGAAATTTCAATTGAGGGCGATTATAGCAATGCAGCATATTTCTTTGCAGCTGTTGCAATACTTGGCGGAAAAGTGAAGGTCACAAACCTTAGAAAAGACTCAAAGCAAGGAGACAGTTTCTTTGTCAGGGCGCTAGAAAGAATGGGGTGCCAGGTAAAATGGGAAAAAAACTTTGTCGAGCTCTCAAGCAACAAAAAACTCAACGGTATAGGCATGGTCGACATGAACAATTATCCAGATATTGTGATGCCGCTTTCTGTCGTCGCTTCTTTTGCTGATGGAAAAACGAAGATCACAAACATTGCTCACCTGAAGTTCAAGGAATCGGACAGACTCACTGTTACCGTGGACGAGCTAAAAAAATTGGGCGCGGATGCGACTTGCGATGACGATTCAATAACCATCAATGGAAAATCGGGCGAGGACCTGCACGGCGCAATAATTAACTCACACAATGATCATAGAATAGCCATGAGTTTTGCGATAGCGGGGCTAAAAATCGACGGAGTTTCAATAGAGAACCCTGAAGCCGTGAATAAAAGCTTCCCCGAGTTTTTTGAAGAAATAGAGAAGATATTAAAGAGATAGACCAGTAATATGTCATAAAACAAAGATGATTTTATGAGCGGAAATACATTTGGGAAAATATTTAAAGTAACTACTTTCGGCGAAAGCCACGGACTTGCAGTAGGCTGCATTGTCGATGGATGCCCTGCGGGGCTTGCAATAAGCGAGGCAGATATCCAGATTGAACTTGATAAAAGAAAACCAGGCAGCGGAGCCGCTGGAACCACCCGAAAAGAATCTGACACAATAAAAATACTTTCGGGCACTTATGAAGGAAAAACAACAGGAACACCGATATGCCTGCTAGCTTACAATGAAAGCCAAAACGCTTCCCACTACGAAAACCTAAAGCACTTATTCAGACCGGGACATGCTGATTACGCTTACTTCATGAAATATGGTATTAGGGACCATAGGGGCGGAGGCAGAAGCTCTGGAAGAGAAACTCTCGCAAGGGTCGCAGCCGGCGCAATTGCCAAAAAGATACTTGCTAAATATGGGATAAGTGTTGTGGCTTACACAAAATCAATAGGCCCAATTAGTGCAAAAAAATTTACTCAAAAAGATGTTGATAGTTCTGGGACGGATCAATTCAAGTGCCCTGATAAATTGGCATCAAAGAAAATGGAAAAACTTATCGCTGATGTTGCAGCAAAAAAAGATTCGATTGGCGGAACGGTTCAAATCATCGCAAGAGGAGTTCCGGCGGGACTTGGAGAACCAGTATTTGAAAAACTTGACGCTGAAATTGCCTGCGCGCTCATGAGCATTGGCGCTGTAAAAGGCGTTGAAATTGGTTCAGGGTTTTGCGCGGCAACAATGGCTGGATCAGAAAATAATGATCAAATACGGTCAAAAAATAAAAAAGCAGAATTTTTGACTAATAATGCAGGCGGAATACTCGGAGGCATAAGCACCGGTCAGGATATTATAGCAAACATCTCAGTAAAGCCGACCGCTTCAATCTCAAAAAAACAAAAAACAATTAATACATCTATGGCTGAGGAAGACATTGAAGTAATTGGAAGACATGACATTTGCATTTGTCCAAGAATTGTTCCGGTAGCCGAATCTATGGTGGCGCTTGTTTTACTTGATGTACTTCTTTTGCAAAACGCCAAAAGATTAATGTAGATTCTTTTCTTCGAAAAAATTTTGCCAACTAATCAGAGATTGTCATCTTCTCAGGATATGAACCAAGAACCTTTAAAAGATCGCAAAGCTCGCCAACAAGTTTAAGCGCTGAAACAACTCTCTTTTCTTCGGCATGGCCTTCGAATTCGACGAAGAACACCACATCCCAAAGTTTTTTCTTTGATGGCCTGCTCTCGATCTTAGTCATGTTCACTTTCTTTTTAGCAAGCACACCCAAGACCTTATAGAGGGCCCCAGGAATATTCTTTGTGGAAAATAATATCATAGTCTTGTCTCTTCCGCTGGGCTTTGAGAGCTGTTTACCTATGACAAAAAATCTTGTCCTATTCTCCTTGTCGTCATTAATATTTCTTTCAAGCACCTTGAGCGAGAATTTTTCAGCCGCAAGTTCAGATGAGATGGCTGCAGCCCCTTTTTCTTTTGATGCACGTTCAGCGGCGGCAGAAGTCGATGATTCGCTGAAAAGTTCAGCATCAGGAAAGTTCTTGGACAAATATTTTGCGCATTGGGCAAGAGCCTGAGAATGCGAATATATCTTTGTTATCGTTTCCTTTTTTTGGCCGCAAGCATTGCTTGAATTGCAGGCATTACTAGCGATACAATGAGAAACGGGAATTATTACTTCAGCGCATATCTTCAGATTATGATCCATGAATAAATCAAGGGTCCTTGTTACGCTTCCCTCATAAGAATTTTCGACAGGCACGACTCCAAAATCAGATTTTCCTAGTTCAACGCTGGCAAAAACATCATCAAGTGTCTTTAAAGGAACAAAATCTGCACCCGCACCGAAATGTTTTATCGCCGCCGAATGGGTGTAAGTAGTTTCCGGGCCCAAAAATGCTATTTTCATCGTATACCAGAAAAAATATTTGTTAGCTCGTGTTTTTAATCCTTACATGCCTGCAAAACTTCACTAGAATGCTTTTTAATGAGATAAAACCTACATAATATGCCTACTCAAGATTGGCAGGAGATAGAAATGAATCATAAATTATTGGCTGCATTTGCGGCAATGATATTAGTTATTTCTTTCTTTGGAATAGCTTTCGCAGAGAATGGAGATTCTACGACTTCAAAAGCACCCCAAGCGGACGCTTTGAAGGAAAAGTACCAAGAAAGAATTGACAACGCAAAAGAAGCTTTCATAAAAGCGCAGGAAAAATTCGACAAAGTGAAGGAAGATTTTAACATAGCAAAAGACAAATGGATACAGGCAAAGAAGGTTTGGGACTCAAATAAGTCCGATACAAACAAGTTCTTTACCCACGCAAAAAATTATTTGCTAAAATCCACTGAAAAGATGCAGAACCATCTTGAGTTAAGCAAAACAAGAGTTTTGAGCATGAAAAATATCAGCGAAGCAGACCTTAACGATTTAATCGAAAAATATGATCTGACGATAGCTGAACTTGACGCAATAATTGTAAAGATCAACGCAGCAACAGACAAGAACGACTTGGCAGCAATTGCTGAAGAGATAAAGAACGTTTGGATGAACGCAAAGAATTTGGCAAAAAGAAATGCAGGACTAATTGTTTCAGCGAACGTTGCAAAACTCATAGACAACACAAGCAATGTCATCGCAAAAATCGAAGCAAAAGCGATAGAATTTGACAATAACGGCCTTGACATGACAGCAACATTCGAAAAGATTGCCCAAGCCAAAGCGTACATCGTTTCAGCTCAGGACCAACTGGACATAGCAATAAACAATTTCCAGAACGTCAACGGACTTGAAACAGATGCTAATTTCATGAGCGAAGGGAAGGCTGCAATTCGAGAGGCGCATTCAAATCTGAAAAAAGCACACGAAAGCGCTAAATTAGCCATCCAAGAAATGGTTAAGGCAAAGAAAGCCGCAGGAATTTCTGATGCCCCAGAAGATTCGAACGCAAGAACAGATGAAAATAACGGGGTGAACGCATGAAAACAATAATAGCAATAATGGCTCTCCTGATTGCAGCAATGCTGATGTTTGGCTGCACGCAGCAAAACAATGGAGCAAATGCTTCAGCAGATACGAGCGAATTAAGCGCAGATACTGCAGCACTAGCTAATGATCTGTCAACGATTGAATCAGATCTTGACACGACACTTGATACAACAGAACTAGACAATATTCAAAACATAGATGCAAGCGACCTCAACTAGAGGATCGCTTCATCTTTTTCTTTTTTTTAAAAAATAATTTTATTCAACAAAAAATTAAATAATAAACATCTTTTCATGAAATTTTATAAAAAAAACAATAATTATGCTTTTGTTAATGAATTAAAAGGTTTTGTGAACCAATTCATAACATGTATTCAAACAATAATACGCAAAATTCTGCCGCACAAAATCCAACTGCAACGCAAGACAAGCCGCAGAAGTCATCAAATTCATTTGAACCAAAGAAATTTCTTTTTGTTTCGGACGAGAGTCTTAGTGGAGATTTAGCTTGGCAAGTGAAAAAAGAAGGCCATCAAGTAAAGTGTTACATAAAAAGAGAAAGCGACAAAGATGTGTTTGATGGATTTGTGGATAAGACCGACAATTGGGAAGCGGAAATTGATTGGGCTGATACGATAGTTTTTGACGATGTGGGATTTGGGAAGACTGCTGATGCTTTGAGGGCAAAAGGGAAACTAGTTGTTGGCGGAAGCGTTTATACTGATAAATTGGAAGAAGACAGGGAATTTGGGCAAAATGAAATGAAGAGAGTAGGGATGTCAATCTTGCCTCATTGGGATTTCTTGGACTTTGACTCGGCCATAAAATTCATAAAAGATAATCCGGACAGATATGTATTCAAGCCTTCAGGAAACATAGCATCCACCCAAAAAGGAATATTATTTTTAGGACAGGAAGAAGACGGCAAAGACATAATAGAGATACTTGAGCAAAACAAGAAGCTTTGGGCAAAAAAAATAAGGCGCTTCCAGTTGCAAAAGATGGCGGTAGGAGTTGAAGTTGCAGTGGGGGCATTTTTTAACGGCGAAGATTTCATTACCCCGATAAATGTTAACTTTGAACACAAAAAACTTTTTCCTGGCGAGATAGGACCTTACACAGGAGAAATGGGCACGCTAATGTTTTGGTCGCAGCCAAACAACATCTTCAAGGAAACTCTTTTGAAAATGAAAGAAGATCTGGCAAAATCCAAATATGTGGGCTATATTGATATTAACTGCATAGTAAACCCGAAAGGAATATTCCCGCTTGAATTTACTTCGCGCTTTGGCTATCCGACAATAAGCATTCAAATAGAGGGAGTTACTTCAGGATGGGGCGAAATTCTTTATCGAATGGCAAACAAAGAAAAATTCGAGCTAAAGACAAAAAAGGGATTCCAAATAGGAGTCGCTGTTGTTGTACCTCCATTTCCGTTTGAAGACAAGGATGAGGTATTAATCTACAAGGATCTTTCAATACTCTTCAAGAAACCTAGTCTTGAAGGAGTCCACTTGGGAGATGTAAAACTCAACAACGGAGTTTGGACAATTGCTGGCGAAACAGGGTGGGCGCTTGTAATAACCGCATCAGCATCAACTGTAGATGAAGCAAGAAAGACTGTTTATAGAAGGGTGAAGAACATAATTTTGCAGAACATGTATTACAGAACGGATATAGGATTAAGATGGTTTGAAGATTCTGACAGACTGCATAACGAAGGATACTTGCATAGCAGCGAAATGTAAAAACGCAAAATAGAACACGATGAAATGTTTTGAAAGATGGTGCTAGTTTGAACGGCAAAAAAATAGCTCTCGAAATGATAAAAAAAACTTATTGCAGACTAAAGCCTTCGCTCTTAGGAGGGGTAGGAATATTTGCGATTGATGATATCCCAAAAGGAATTAATCCATTCGCATCAGCGCCTAAGCCAAAGTGGATAAGGCTTAATGCAAGGGATCTTGCAGGACTTGACAAGGAAAGAAAAAGACTTGTTGATGATTTTTATGTCAAGCAAAAAGACGGGACCATATGGGTAAACAAGACAGGATTCTACGGGATGGATATGTCTTTCTATATCAACCATTCAAAGAATCCGAACATGGTTGAAAAGAAAGGCGGAGATTATTTTGTAACAAAAAGAAAAATAAAAAAAGGCGAAGAATTAATTGTCGATTACGGAACTTACGACAGCGAATGGAAGTAAAAAAACTGATTTGGAGCAAGAACAATGGCAAAATATCCTTCAAAAGTAATCGACAATGCTTACGGCAAGGCCCTTATCGCCGCAAAAGATTTGGAAACGGGAACGATTGTTGAGCGATTTTTGGGCAAAGTAATCAAATACTCTGAAGTCAGCGACCATATGATTTGCCACGCAATATTTGTCGGAGAAAAAGGCGAAGACAAGTGGATTGAATCAAACACCGACGCCATCAGGGCGAATCACTCCTGTGAACCAAATTGCACTATTGACGAGAAACTAAATATTGTTACAACTAAACTTGTCAAAAAAGACGAGGAACTTACATTCAGCTACAATATGCTAGATGAGGGCGAAGCCCCAAAAGACTACTTTTGGGATTCCAGATGGAACTTTGAATGCAAATGTGGATCAAAAAACTGCCAGAAAAACATTGACAAATACATAAAACCCGTTTTTAAAAAATAAGTCTTATTTACAGCCAAGTTGACCCATACAAATAAGTATATATTGCCTTCAGAACAGACTCTTTTAGAAAAACTTCATCTTTTGGAGGAATAAAACATGGGCGTAATTAAAACTGTGGGCGTACTTGGAGCAGGATTTGTTGTTGGCGCAATAGTAATGTTTGGAATAGCGCTTGTAGCTGTGCTGATTTTAGGATTCATGGGATATGTTCCTTTCCTTTCGGATGTTATGGGAACGGCAAAGCAAAAGGACCTCGGAGTAAAATTCTCATCTGCTGATTATGCTTCAGGAATCGCAAAAATCCCAGGACACACAATCAAGAATGCTAGCGGAGCTTGCTTAACTTGCAATTACACTTCAACCGGATCGGTGCCGGTGCAGGATTCCTTCTCGCAGGAAGAATTTACCGCGCAAATGAATGCGCTTAACGAAGAAAAAGGACCAATAAAAGATATGCAGTTCAAGTTCAACGGAGACGGATCCATTGAGGCTTCCGGAATGTCAACTGACCCGAACTTAAAAGGCCCAATATATGTTAAAGGAATAATTGATAGTTTCACAACTGAGGGCGTAGAGCTTAATGTTGAAGAAGCTGCATTTGGAAACATAGGGCTTAGCGGAGAGCAGCTTGCTATGGCAGAGGATTATGCAAACCAAGCGATACAAATGTTTTTTGCAAAGAACCCCGGCCTAAGCGTGGATGACATAAGCATAGGCGAAGGATTTATTGATTTTGATGGAACTTTCCCAAAAAGTATTGTGGGCGAGTCCAACTGAGGTGGAAAAAATGGATAATAAGGTAACAATAGTTGCATTGCTTGCACTTTTGGCACTAATGCTCTTAGGCTGCACACAAGGCGACAACAATACGCTCAACGGAGACACTAATACTCTGACAAGCAGCAACACAGGACTTAACGGAACTGGATCAACAACGGATGTATTTGGTGCATTTAAGAGTTACATGCTCATGCTGCCTCAATACTACGCAGCATACGACTATGTTGTGCAATCAGAAGAAACACAAAACATTGTAATGCAGAACTGGTATAAGGGAAACAATGTAAAAGTTGTGACTGAAACCCAAGGAACCATTTCAAGCATATTCTTCATTGATGGAAATGCGTATATGTGCACAGAAACAAACGAAACTGTGGCATGCTATTCCATTACAACAGGAGAAACTCAAATCAGCTATTCTGATGAGATAAAGAAAAACATAGACAGTTACGAAGACAAGGTTGTTTATGATGGAACAAGAACTGTTCTTGGACAAACAACACAGTGCTATAAGACAACTGAAGAAGAAACTGAATCAAAGTTCTGCTACAACCAGAAAGGAGCAACGCTCTATATGGAAGGAACTTCAAGCGAATCCACTTGGACTGCTGAAGCTACAGACTACTCTGAAACAGTTTCAGACTCGGAGTTTATCTTGCCTGCAGAAGCGCAAGATCTCTCGGACCTCTTCGGCGACGCGTTCGGTGCTGACTATAACGCAGAAGACTATAACTGGGAATCAGATTACAACTGGGAAGAATAAATAAGTTAGAGAAAATAAGACAATTACGGTGGTGGGTTAAGTGACCCACCATTCTACTTTTTATACATAACAAATATTCTCCTAATCGCCTAATTTAGGGATGATTTTGGGCAAAGCTTATATAGAAAAAAGCAATTGTACTATTCGTGGTTACAATGAAGAAGATACTTAAAAAAACAGCAAAAAAAGCATCAAAACCTGTTCAAAAGCCAACTAAGTCGGCCCAAAAGACTGAAGAGGGCATTAACCCAAAAGTGAAAAAACTTCTAGCAACCTTAAACGAAAAACAACTTGCTTACACTAACCTTGAACTTAAGAGTCCAAAGAACGGAGAGTACATGCTCACAGTATTCCACTTTTTGCCCGGAAAGAACTTAAACGTTCTTCAGGCAGCAGCAGAAATCGCCGCAGAGTCTTCAACAGGAACCAATTTTCCAGTGCAAACAGAAACTCCTTTCTCAAAGGAAATGAATGCACTTGTTTACAAAGTAGATCTTGATAACGAGCTTGTTTGGATAGCTTTCCCTTGGAGACTATTTGACAGAGTGGGCAATATACAGAACATTTTGACTTATGTTGTCGGAAATGTTTTAGGAATGAAAGAAGTCAGTGCGCTTAAACTGCTCGACATCTGGTTCCCCCCAGCAATGCTTGAACAGTATGACGGGCCAAGCTACACGCTTGACGATATGCGAAAATATTTGGGAGTTTACGGAAGACCAATACTAGGAACAATAGTAAAACCAAAGATGGGCCTCACTTCTGCAGAGTATGCTGAAGTTTGCTACGACTTTTGGGTTGGCGGAGGAGATTTTGTAAAAAACGACGAGCCACAGGCAGATCAGGATTTTTGTCCGTACGAGAAAATGGTTGCTCATGTAAAGAAAGCCATGGACAAAGCGGTGAAAGAGACTAGAAAAAAGAAAGTTCACTCGTTCAACGTTTCAGCTAGCGATTTTGACACGATGATAAAAAGATGCGAAATGATAAAAGCTGCCGGGTTTGAAAAAGGAAGTTATGCTTTCCTAATAGACGGAATCACAGCAGGTTGGATGGCAGTTCAGACTCTTAGAAGAAAATATCCTGATACTTTCATTCACTTCCACAGAGCATCCCACGGAGCATACACAAGAGAAGAGAATGTTTTCGGCTTCTCAGTATTAGTTCTCTCAAAATTTGCTAGACTCGCAGGAGCTAGCGGAATACATACAGGCACTGCCGGCGTAGGAAAAATGGCAGGATCCCCTGAAGAGGATGTCATTGCAGCGCACAATATTTTAGGATACAAAAAGAAAGGGCATTTTTTCGAGCAAAGCTGGTCAAAGATACCTGAAAAGGACGAGGACGCAATTAAGCTGGTTCACGCAGATATCCTCCACCACATAATACTTGATGACGATGATTGGAGAGGAGTAAAGAAGTGCGCACCGATAATTTCTGGCGGACTTAACCCTACTCTCCTAAAACCATTCATTGATGTGATGGGCAACGTTGATTTCATTACAACAATGGGAGCGGGATGTCATGCGCACCCACGCGGAACAAAAGCAGGAGCAACAGCGCTTGTTGAAGCTTGCGAAGCTTACAAGAAAAAAATACCTCTTGACACTTACGCAAAAACTAGACCAGAACTAAGAGAAGCTATTGAATTTTTCTCAAAGAAGAAAACCGCTGAAGTCAAAAACGCGGAAAGCACGGAGAAGAATTGAGCAGGTGATAAGCATGGTTGATGCCGGAGTTGCAATAGCAGGAATAATAATGCTGATGTTTGGCATGTTCTACCTGTTTTTCTTCCTAATTTGGATCTTATTTGCAGTAGCAATGCTTGTAGGATTTGTTCTTTGGATACTGATGATAATTGATGCAGTTCAGAGAAAATTTCCAAATGAGAATGACAAAGTGCTGTGGATAATAATTCTGGTATTTATAGGAATTCCTGGCGCAATACTATACTACCTAATGGTCAAGTCAAAAGACAAGAAAACAAAAGCTTCGGCTAAAAAATAGAAAGCCCATAAATAGCCTTATATTCAAGCAAGGCTGAATTTACTTATGAGCCCTTCCATTTCAGCAGCGAGGCAACAAATTGAGTCAAGAATCAAGCGACTTCGCATCCAAAAAAGACTTCTTGAAAGAAAAACCCCAATCCTTGAAGGGCATTACGCGCAATATGCCCGCCGACTAAAAGGACTTCAAGCTCACCCAGAATCTCACTCAAAAGCCACAAACTATATCGACATTCATTACTATACCACAAAAAAAGGCGAGTACAAACAAAGACCTTATGATATGCTCAGGGAAAGAAATAGGCAAAAAGCCGAGATTGTAAAAAAACTTGCCGCAAGAATGTCGGAGAGCCAGACAAAAAACAATGATGCAATTCTTGATGCAAGAAGAAAAACTTATGACCTTGAAGAAAAACTAATCAAGCTTGACAAGCGACTGGGACTACTCGCAAAAGCAAGAAGGGCGCGTAAAGACATAAATGCGCAAAATAAAAGATTCTCAACACAACTTTCTGATCCGAAAGTATTTGATGAATATACTGAAAAGGTTTCATGGGAGCTTTATAGATTTTTTAGAAACAAAAAGATACGCCTTCCTTACTTTGAAAGAGACAAATATATACTTGAAAGATCTTCCCCCGAACTTTCATCCACAAGAGCCCTTGGCGCAATCTTTGGACAAATCGCAAGAGAAAGCAAAACCATTCCATTGAAAGATTTTACGGAAGAATTTCCTGCGATGCTAAGAAAACAAGGCATCAAAAGCGTTCTTGAGATTGGCCCTGGAGGAACTGGGGTAATCGATTTATTAATTAACAGCGGTATTGCGGGAAAGGCTGGACTTATGATAAGCGCAATTGACACTCACTTAAGCGAAGAGAGGATTTCCGAATTAAAAGAAAAAAAAGTTGAGGTTGTTCACAAAAATGCAAAAAATATTTCTGGGGAGTTTAATGGAAAAAAATTCGACCTGATTATTGGCGTAGGAGTTCTAGGCGCAGGCGGACTAAGCGGCCAGACATTTCAAGACAACGCTATTTCTTTTTCACTTGATTCACATAAAATAGCAAAAAGCGCTGTTGAAGCGCTTAGTTCGAACAAAAACGCGATGTTTTGTGCAGCGCCGATATTCGGACTCACTACGCTTAGGCAAAGAGCCGTTGAAAGGTTTGCAAAAATCGCTCAATGGTCCCCTCTTACCCAAAAGAATGTGGAGCGCGCAGAAGGCACCCTATTCAGAATGAGGCCGCCAATGATGACTCGCGGGGTCGGAATGGTTAATGCGCGCGAATCGGTTGATGCACATTTTGACTGGATGGAAAGAAACAGGCAGTATTATGATTATGGAACCAAACTCATCTCAGGCGCTCCGAGCCTTGTAATCCTTAAGAGAAAATGAAAAAACCCTCCAATTAAATACTGAATAGAGCTATAAATCATCATGAAAATTGCAAAAACAGTATCAATCTTTTTTTTGCTAATTATATCATTTTTTGGCATCGCTCACGCCGAAACAAGCGCCTGCCCTAACGAAACTGAAGGCGGAGTATGCATCACTTGCAGCGGAGCAGCATGCATGAACAGCTGGAATGAGGACATCTGCGCAGGCACATTCTACAGCGAAAGTTTCGGAAATGTAATGTGGGTTGGAGGAAGTGACCCCTGTGTATGTTACTGCCCTTTTTCTTTGTACATGGATTACTACAACAGCAAATGTGACGTTTGCCCCTCAACAAAATGCGATTCAAGATATTACCAGACAGGCGGGCACTGCGATTGGACAACCCAAGGAACATGCACCTATGACAGCTCTATTGTTTGCGAAAATGGATGTAATCCTGTCACTAACGAATGCAATGGCACGCCGGACCTTTGCGATGAAGTGACTTGTTCGGCCACACGATGCAACGGAAATAGTTTAGAGACCGGGAGCCAGGGCTGTGATCCAGCAACCGGTGACTGCACTTATTCATCATCCGCTCCTTGCCCGAATGGATGCGACTACAGCAAATCAGAATGTCTCCCCGACGCATCATCTGAACAGGACCCCTGCGTTGGAGTAACTTGTGATAACATTTGCACCCCCGGACTTTCGGCATACGATGCGACCGGCGCAAATACCGAAGCGATGAATGGCATTCTAAAATATGACGGCGAATGCGATTCGACCGCAAGCATAACCGGGAATGACTTGTGCTATTATTCTGAAAAAACATGTTTTGAATGCAGTGCCAACAAAAAAGATTGCATAGAGATTTGTGACAACGGAGTTAATGATAATCTTGATGCAAGAGTTGATTGCGACGAACCGTCATGTGCAACTTCTCCAGCATGCAGTTGTATGACATCTTCCGGTGGCTCAGGCTGGACCGCACTCGCGAAAGATTCAAAGCCAAGCGGATCAATCAATGTAATAATTGTGGGGGATGAATTTCAAAGCATAAAACAGCTTGAAAGGGATGCAAAATTTTTGGGTCAGGCGTCACTAATCGCATCTGCATTTGGAGGGGTTGAACCTTTCAAATCAAACATCAGCAGATTCAAGTTCTACTCGACAAGAGTTAATGCCGGAAAATCAGAAGGGGCTGATCCAGTGGCATATGCGATGCAAAAATGCAACTCAAGCGACAAAGATTATTATATTTCATTGCACGGCAAGAGCACGGAAGAAGGCGGAAAGGCTGATATATGCGGAAACAAATTGCAGATATTCAAGACTCTAGGTCTCACAAATATGGAATTACAGTTATACGCGTTGCATGAGTTCGGCCACGCATTCGGATGCCTTTGGGATGAATATGACACACATTATGACAATCTTGATGACTCACTTTATTCTGATATAGACCAGCAGAAATATGACCAAATTTATCTTAAGCAATTCAAGAAAGCCAAGGCAGAAGGGGACACGGTCAAGATGAAAGATATCGAAAAACAAATATCCGTTCCTTCGGCAGCAGGCACATATAGAAAATCATGGCAATGGATGATACATGGAATGTATTATGATACGACAAATTGCTCTGTGCAAGTTGATGTAACTGGCGCGGATTGCGTGCAAGATTTTTCATCAATCCTTTCAGGAAGAAATTGGTTCACAAAAACCCCCGAGTGCTTCGCAGGGTGCACTGCACCTTTTTGGTTCAAATCAACAAAAGACGATACAATAATGAGAGATGTTCAAGACGGGGGATGGAAATCATTCCTTAACGGAGCGGCACCAACTTACAGCCCCACTGCAAGAGCATATCTTGAAAGCAAGATACTAAACACCCCTATCGTTCGCTGGGTGAACCCGAAAAGTATTCCTTCAATTACTGAGAATCCAGGCGCGGGCGGATCGCTACCATCGGAGTGGGAAAAATGAACAAGAAAATAATCTTTACTTTGGCATTGATGCTAATCTTCTTCGGCATTTTTGCAAACGCAAGCTACATTCTGCAGTTAAGATATGAAAATGGACAAGTTATACAGGAAGCGGTTTATCCGAGCAATGCTGATGCCACGCCAAGCGCCGACGACGCATTAGAGCTTACTCTTGGCAATTACTCCACCACAATTGGATTCCCAATGTTAGAGGCGGTTGATAGTCCTAGCGGAGCTGCAGGAGTTCATGAAAAATCATCCCCAAGAATATTTGTGATAGTCGATGAAGTGCCTACAGGCACCACCCTGGCAATTCAGGATGTTACTGGAAATGTTCTTTTATCCGAACCACTAAAGCAGGCAGTTGAAGAAGGAGAATTTTCGCAAGCCCAGACAGACTTAGTTCAAAACGACTCTTCTTCAGGGATAGGCGCAATAGTTGGAATAATAATTATGCTAATCATTGCAGTTGTAATTGTAGCTATTCCAGTAGTAGTCATAGGAGCAGTAGTTTTTCTTTTTATTTTGAAAAAGAAGCCGAAAAAGAAATAGATAATGAAAATAATTTAAAATAAAGCAAAACTAGCTTTAGTTCCATCCGACTACTCTAAATCTCGCAGGCAATAATTCAGGCGTGAGACCTTCTCTTTTCAACTTGGTTCTTATTGCAAGACTGAGTTCAAGAATATCGTCGTGAGCGATTGTCGCATGTTTTTTTGAATCAAACTTCCAAAGTTCCTGTCGCGCTTCAGAGCTTAGGCGAACGCCCGGAATTGGGGCCGATTTTGACAAGGGAGTTTTATCTACGCGTCTCATAAAAATGAATGTTTTACCTGATCAGTCAGATTTCCACAAGCCATGAATGTTGCAATACGCTCTTGCTGAGACATTTTTTGCAATTCCGTTGAAACAAAATTCCCATTCAGGCAATGCACCCACTACAAAATTCTTTCTCAAAACCAAATCATCCAGTATTAATTCCACCCATTCAATATGATGCTCAGCAAGCATAGGGTGAGGGATTGAGCCGATTTTTACCTTGTACCCGCTCGAAGTCAGCTCTATTATTGGTTTATGTTTCTCTACCCCTTCAGTAGTGGTTTTCGGTTCAAGAAGCTTCATTGCACTGCCGCAACAGGCCATGCTTCTGCCGCCGTGAATTACTTCAACAATAATCCCACATGTTTCGCACTTGTAAATTGAATTCTCTTCAGCCATAAACAACACCACTATAATTCAAGCGCGATGAGAATAAAAAGGAATTGTGAAGAAAAAAAGAATTATTTTTTTAAGTGATCAATGCTGTTGAAAAGAAGCGTCTTAACTTCTCCTTTTGAATTTATCTCAAACACTGAAAGAGAAGTGTTCCCATAATGGTGTTTGTTTATTTCATCGTGAGATTTTCCCAAAAGCCGCATGAGTATTATTTTGTTCATGGTTCCGTGCGCCACAACAAGACAATCTTTGCGCTCGCCCATAACTTTGTTCAAAAATCTTTTTGCCCTCACATCAAGATCCGAATAGCTTTCCCCTTCCCCAATTCTAAAATCCCATTTGTCAGCTTCCCTTTTTTCCCAATCCTCAGGATACTTCGCCCGTATTTCATCAGAGTTCAACCCATCAAAGTGACCAAAATCGAGCTCAATAATGTCAGAGTCCTCCATCACTTTGATGCCCTTATGATGCTTGGCGATTTCTTTTGCGGTGTGCTTGGCCCTTTTCAGCGGGCTTGAATAAATTAGAGCTATGCTTTCACTAGAGAGGCGCTCTGCTATCTTTTTTGCCTGTTTAATTCCTTCGGCTGAAAGCGCAACATCAGTGCGCCCCTGGAGACGATGAGGGTCCTCTTTATTCCAAACTGTCTCCCCATGACGTATAATATATAGGTTCATGACGCGGGGAGCCGGATTCGCTTCCGGTGTTTGTAGTGTTTTTGGTTGGTAGTTAGCGAGTTCACTTTTTTCTAACTTGTTTTTTGATTCCATTAAAACCAACTCCCCAACAACAAAGTAATCGCCTTTATATATTACTTTGTAGTTATCAAATATATGAAAAAACAAAACTATTTGATTTTGTTGATAATTCTTGTAATTTGCACTTTATTTATTATTGGGTGCACCCAAAATAATCCAAAAGCAGGGCAAGTAAGTTGCCATGATACCAATTCTGATTCTAATTGCATATGTAACATTGATGAAGTTCGAGTTCATACTGTCCCCCTGGATGGAAAATCAACATATGTGTGCAAAGTTGCTGAATGCGTAACAAATGATGATTGTATAGCCAAATATGGTCAAAATCAGGCTTGTTATAAAACAGATAACGTTAATGCCAACAATGGCTGGTGTGATACCAGACTAATAACAAACTGATTGACCTACTTATTTCTCGTCAGTTATTTATTGAATATTCTAGTCACTTGATAAAAAAGATTAGTTTGTTACGCGGGGAGCCGGATTTGAACCGACGGGTCCTTTCGGACACGGTTTTCGAGACCGTCGCATTAGACCACTCTGCCATCCCCGCAACTGCCACTAAGATAAGTTGGGTTGTCGAGCTTTTTTAAGTCTTGTGTTGCTGTTCAAAAACAAAAAATGCCAGTAGATTCGCAAATGCCCTAAGGCAATATATATTAAGAGTTTGACACTGCACTAAGTTACATTGGAGGTCATTATATGACACACGTTCAAAATAATATTGCCATAGGGGGATTTATTGCAGCAGCTTTTTTTATAATAATATTGCTCGTAATATTCTCGCCAATAGCTGTAGTGCCCGCAGGGCATGTTGGAATAAAAGACACTTTTGGTGCAGTAGAAGACAATTATCTTCCGTCAGGACTACACTTCAAAAATCCTTTCACTAATGTGAGTAACATGGACATGAGAACGCTCGAATTGAAAGAAACTGTTTCTTCAGCAACCAGCGAAGGACTGATAATCACAACCGATGTGAGTCTGCTTTATCACGTGGATTCGTCCAAAGCTGTTGATATCTACAAGACAGTTGGTCCGGGATATTCTTTCGAAAGCATAATTACACAGCCAAACATCCGATCGATTGTAAGAGAAGAAATCGCGAAATATGAAACAAAGGATCTTTACTCTTCAAAGAGATCGTTCCTTGCTGAAGAGATAACTAACCAGATAACCCCTATATTGATGCAAAGAGGACTTATTGTCGAGAATGTTCTTCTTAGAAACCTCACCTTGCCCGACCAGGTAAGAACGGCAATTGAAACCAAATTGCAGGCAGAACAGCAATCCCAACAGATGGAGTTCGTGCTCACTAAAGAAAGACAGGAAGCCGAGAGAAAAGTTATTGAGGCTGAAGGAATAAAGAAAAGTCAAGAAATAATCAACAAGACTCTGACAAAAGAATACCTCCAGTATCTATGGATAAGCAAAATCAACGACAATCAGCACGTATTCTACGTCCCAATAGATTCGCAAGGCGTGACTCTATTTAGAAATGTGGATGACGTAAACTAAGAGCCGTATAAAGGGCTGCTGAAAATGAAAAATCATTTTCGCGCCCCCAAATTTTTTTGTCAAGATATGCGGGGCAAATCAGGCTCAAAATTATTTGAGATAGGCGATTTAAAGGCTATTTGCCCATATGTACTCTAAGTTGATTGCATGAAGAAGACAACAAAAAGCAATGACAGTGGCGCAAAAGAAGAGATTAAAACGCACAAGGTGAATGAATCAAAGACTTCTGCGGCGAATATAAATGACGAAAAGACCCAGCTCACCGAAATCAACAAGATATTCAAGACTTTGATGCATTTTCCTGCAAGCACTTTCTCGGATCTGTGGGACAAGAGCATTGAAAGCAACAAATTCAATTATTATTTGAAAAAGCTAGAGACGGATGGCCTCATAGAAAAGAAAAATGGGAAATATTCACTTACAGTAAAAGGAAAAAGCGCTTCCACAACAGTAAGCGGCGAAACTGGAAAAGAAGAGAAGAGACCCGCTGTCACACTTTTACTTGTCATTAGAAGAAAGGCGAAGAAAGCAAACACCCACGATTATGTTCTTTATAAAAGATTTAAGGAACCCTACTACGGACACTGCGGATTTCCTGGAGCTAAGATGAAGCGAGGAGAAGAAATACTTGAATCTGCTGAAAGAGAGCTAATGGAAGAGACGGGCTTGAATGGAAAAGGAATTGGGAAGATTGTGTGTATCCAAAATGGACACGTAATTAATGACGGCGAATTATTCCACCACATGCTCCAATTTGTAATACTTTTTGACGACCCTAAAGGGGAACTTGTAAAAGAAAACAGGGAAGGAACTTACGAGTGGGCTACAAAGGATGAGATCCTTAGACAGGAAGACCTTTTCCCAGATATACCTGGAGTAATAGAAGAAGTTGAATCAGGAAAATTTGGAGTAAAAGAAATAAAGTTCTTGCAAAAGAATCAGCGATTTGTCGGAATAGAATCAAGGCACGTGCACAAATAGAACTTATCGCGAAGAACTAGTCCTTAAGAGATCTTACTTTGTCAAGTGTTCCTCTTACCCGGGTCATGCTTTCTAATTGAGCTTTTATTTCCTTGTCCTTGCAGGTTAAAACGGATTCAACTATCTGCCGAACATTTGACATCCTCTTAACCTCATTTGTTTTTCCTTGAGCCGAAGCGCTTCTCATGGCGTTGTCTATCGCCCAAAGCTGGCTTGAATCGTGGATATTTCTTTCAATTGTAATCATCACATCTTTCGGGCTTACTCCAATCGAGCGCGATATTTCCTGAATAAAGCCCATTGTTTTTGAGTGCACCTTGTTTGTCGGACTCATTTTATATACTTTGTAAAAACTTGCTATTTGGGATTCGCTGACAGCGACATTTCGACTAACAATATTTGTTCGTGCTTTTGCCGCCGCACTTGTGTTAGCCCCAGATCTGGAAAGCATTTCGGTATTTGCTTTTCTTGAAGGAGAAGAATGTTTTTCATGAGGAAGGACTTTTCCAGCCATCCAAAGCGATGCGCCAAGCAAGCCAGTTGCAGCGCCTATCTTTAGTGCAGCGCCCCATCTTTTTAATCTTGAAGGTCCTTTTGGATCGTTTGGCTTTGGGTGTTCTACCACGCCGGCTAATGGCCTTTTTACTGGCTTATATGGCTTCATACATAAAACTACGCTGGGGCTATTTATTAATCTTTTCATGAAGCAAAAAAGCTCCCAGCCAAGACATGAATAATGCAATTGCGAGCTTTTGCATCAAGGGAACATTCATCGCTACTAGCAGTATAATGCCTACAATGCAGGAAGTAAAACCCAAAAGAGAAAACATTATGATAAAAGAAAGAGGGGCTTTTTTTGGATGAAACAAAGTCTCTGTGCTGATGATTCCCGAAGTGATTGATGCGCAAAAGATGAACATCATTGCGGTGAATCTATGCATATCAATAGAGTTAAGAGGAAATAATCCCACTCCTATGAGGAAAATAAATGCAGCCATTCCCAAGTAGGATGCAAGTTGGCGAAGAAAAGAGGCTCCGGACTTATGCAGGAAAAAGAAAAATGGTATGATGCAAAACGATCCCGCTATAAGGCCTAAATTAAATAAAAGTGCAACATTTCCAACTCCAAGTTCGCTCAAATATTGCCCCGAAAAATCGTAGTATGCTTGAAGATCATTTGAATAAAGAAACATAGAAACAACTATTGAAGCAAATATTATTGCAAGACCAATCAAGGCAAAAAACGCAGGATCGAGGAAGTCTAGTTTGCAAAGGGGGCAGGCATTATTTGAAATAATCTCGGCTTTTTTATCTTCAGAAAACTCAAACTTCTTCTTTTTCACCATGTGCTTTTTCATCATCAAAACAATGTCTTTCGCCTTTAAAACGCTTAAGTTTTGGCAAAAATAAGGCAAAAATGAGATAGGGTTTATATATAAGAAGAAATTCTAGTAATTCAAACAAAACGGCAAAGGAGGATTATCGATGTTATTCGGAAAACCTAAGAAAAAACCTTTCGGAGGGTACAGCATTTCATTCAAGGGATGCACTGACACTGTTGAAAGCGTATTCGGCTCAGGAGACATAGCTCCAAGCGAAATGACGAAAAAGCTTTGGGTATATGTTAAGAAAAAGAATCTCGCAGGAAAGAAATAACTTTCTTTTTTGAGATTTTGTTTAAAAAAAGTGAAGAGGCGGTCAATTTTGACCTGCCCCTTCAAACTATTTTTTTATTATTATTCACTCGTAGTAATATCCGTAATCAGGGATATCGGTGTTGAGCGGAACCGAACTTATCTCTGCGAGCGTTGAAAGATCGTTTGCCTTAAGCATACTATCCGACATCGTGTAGAGATACTTGTCGATGTAGAAGGATCTCTTCACAGAGTATGAGTCTGAATAGTAGTATCCTCTTTTGAGTTCTTCTTCCGCAGTCACGTGAGTTATTCTTCCTCTTTCGCTTATTCCGTTCTCAAGCGAAACATTGAACACGAATGCTCCTTGGAAAGTGGATTCGCCGTATGCTGGGCTCCACCCTACTTCTTCAGGAGATCTGTTCTTGTCTGCCTCGGATATTTCCGCAAGCATTACAGGGATTACAAGCAACTGCTTTTCTTTGTTAAAGAGGAATGCTTTGTGGTCGTAGAGAGCGTATGAATCTGTCCCTCTGTCCCCAATTGTTACTTTGTACATTTCTTTCGGGTTTGCAACATCAGATACATCGAATATTGCCATCTTTATTCCCTGATACCATGCGAAGTCCCCGTATCCAGAATCTATCGCTTCTTTTCCAAGACCAATTATGTGTGTTTCATCAATTGGGTGGAGGTAATCGCTGTACCCTGGAATCTTCAGCTTTCCTAAAACTTTAGGGTCTGAATGATTCGAAAGATCTATTACAAATAATGGATCTACTTTTTTGAATGTTACAAGATATCCTTTTGCCCCCATGAATCTTGAGGAATATATCTTCTCGCCGGGAGCAAGGTCTTCAAGAGTCCCTACAATATTCATATCAGGACCAAGAACATATATGTTGTTTCTTGATTGCGAGGCTCCTTCGCCCCACACTTCGCCAACAGTTGTAGCAATTCTAAAGTGGTTGTCGTACTCGTCCATTGAGAACTGATTTAGTATGTGTCCTGGAACAAGTCCTTCTGCAACAAATAAAGCATTTCCATTTTCAAGTTTAAACTTTGCCACAGATGTTTTTTCTGTGCTTGCCCAATTAGGAACGTATATGCTTCTTAACACCTGGAGAGGCAATGGCGTGTTTTCATCCCTTACCCAAGTGATATCCGCCAAGTACAAGTTATTTTGTGAAGCGTAGATGTTCTGGCTTGATGCTGCAACTGTTTCGCTTGCAACATCCATTGTGTCTAAATTAAGTGATGCGATTGTTACAAAGCTTTGCGGCCTAAAATCAGGTATGAATCCTATTTCTGTAACAGGAGCGACATCACTAACAACACCGTCAATTCTCATTTCAGGTATTATACTATCGCTAACTGTTTCTGTTGAAGATCCGTCTTCAGCGTATGTGTAATAGTATATGTTTGGGTAGTTGTTCACAACAAAATACGCGTATGAACCTATCATTCTTGAACTGAGATAGGAGCCTTCAAACTCCACTTCTTTTTCTTTGACAGGGCTAGATCTGTCTGAAACATTGTATACAAATGCGGCAACTATTCCGCTTGAACCAAACTGAGGTGGGCTTGTGCTTCCCTCTCCGCTAGATGGAGAGGATACGCAATCAACGCACGCCACTTTTGTTGCAGGCAGTACATCATAATATCCGCCATAATACCCGCCGTAGCTATACTTGTTCGCAAATACTAAAACCTTGTCTCCTTTAATGAACATTTCAGAAGGAGTGTAACCTTCATCAAAAGTTATTGTTGAGAGAAGAGTAGAGTTCTCCGCAGGGTAAGCGTCTACAATATAGAGCTTGTCTCCTGCTATAATGTAAGCATACTTTCCATCTGTTTTTACTATATCGGCTTCATCCACCCCTTCAACTTGGATATTGGTTGTTGAAAAATCCGTGGAGCCACTAACGCTAGGCGCAGGAGAAGTGCTTGTTGCCACACCAGTAGCTTTTATGACATTTTCTGCAATTCCCCCCATAGGAACTAGACCGCCATCATATCTGCCGGATGAACTTCCTTGTGCTGATTTGAAATAAGCCACCATTTCTTCGTAGCTTGTAAAGTATTCGATATTTGATACTCCAACGACTGCTGACGGCAGGATTTCTTTTGGAGCCGCAACGATAAATATCGCCCCTATTATTACTACCAGGGCAATTATGCCCGCCGCTTGAATTAATCCAAAATCAGGTGTTTTGCTTTTCTTCCATACAGCCATTTTTATCATCCCCTTGTTCAAAACTGCTGCCCCCGCACACTTGCGAGAATCTGATATATTTACTGTTATTATGAATAAAAAGGGTTTGTTTTTGGTTAGGCTAAAGCCTAAGAGGCAAAAGCGCTCAAATAAATTGAAATGAAATGACTTTCACTAGATCACGCTTGATTATGCCAAAACATCGCGAGGAGTATATTAATAAGTAGAACGATGGTTTTTGTGATAGAAACTATACAATCTTTGAGGGGTTGATGTTATGAATAAAAAAGTAATTTTAATATTCTGCGTTCTGGCAATTTCAGCAATTTTTCTTTTTGGGTGCACGGGTCTTGGCGGATCAACATTCAAAGACAACGGCAAAGAAATCTGCAGAATAGAAGGAAAACCTGTTGTAAGATTATATTCAACTACTTGGTGCCCCCACTGCGAATGGATAAGACCGACTTTTGATAGGGTTGCAAAAGAATACATGGATGCCAACAAAATTATGGCTTACCACTGGCAGCTTGACACAAAGGATGATTCATTGACTCCTGAAGTGGAAGGAACGATACCCGAAGCTGAAGTAGCGCTTTTCCAGCAAACAAACTCGGAAGGATCAATACCAGTTTTCCTCATCGGATGCAAATATTACCGAATTGGAAATGGCTTCGAGCAAAAGCAGGACCTTAATCTGGAAGAGACCGAACTGAGAAGAGTTTTTGAAGAGGCGCTAAAGTAAGTTTGTGTCAAATAAATTTTGTTTAGGGGAATAAGCAATGGCCAAAGAGAATGCTATAATACAGCTTGAGAATGTCTCAAAGATTTATGGAATGGGTGAAGAAAAAGTCATCGCGCTTGACAAGGTAAACTTCAGCGTCAGGAGAAACGAGTATCTTTCAATAATGGGTCCTTCAGGGTCAGGAAAGACAACTTTGCTTGATATATTAAGCACCATGATGAAGCCTACAAGCGGGAACGTTTACATTGAAGGAGTAAACACCACTAAGATGACTAATGGAGATCTTGCATCATTCAGAGGGATGAAAATAGGATTTGTGTTCCAGACTTTCCATTTGCTTCCAAGGCTTACAGCACTTGAGAATGTTATGACACCAATGTGGATTAATGGAATGCCGCGCAAGGAAAGGGAAATAAGAGCAAAAGAACTTCTCCAAAGCGTTGGACTAAAAGACAGAATGACTCATAAACCAAACGAGCTTTCTGGCGGACAAAAACAAAGAGTGTCAATCGCAAGGGCGCTTGCGATGGATCCTCCGCTCATAGTTGCTGACGAACCTACTGGAAATCTTGACACAAATTCAGGGCAAAATGTCATGGAAATACTTGACAAACTGCACAAGCAGGAAAAACGAACTGTCATACTTGTAACCCATGACAAGAATGTGGGAAAAAGAGCCGAACAGCAAATATTCATCAGAGATGGCAGAGTCGAAGACGAAAAGAAAGTCGGCAAAATAATGTAACGCCCCCGAATTATTTTTAGAGTGATACTTGGGATGTTTTCAGTAATCGATCTTATAGAGGCGTCTGCAAAGAATTTGAGCAGGTCAAAGACAAGAACTTTTCTCACTCTTCTCGGGATAATAATAGGAGTTTCTGCAATTGTCAGCCTAATATCAATAGGCGGAGGACTCACCTCAGCTGTTGAAGCCCAAGTCCAAAGACTCGGATCTGACACAATATTTGTAATCCCCGGTGCGGCGACATTTGGAATGTTTAAAACAACCATTACCACCTCAGACATTTCAAATATGGAAAACACTTCCGGAGTAATGGATGTTGTTCCAATTTATTCCACTTCCGCAGTAATGGAATATGAAAAAGAAAAATCAACCATTTCCATAAGCGCTGTTGAATCTTCCAAGGCAAGCATATTCGACAATGTAGGATTTTTCGAGTTAGGGGAAGGAAGAAGAATTGCGGCAAACGAATCAGGCGCAGTGATGATAGGGGACAGAATTGCACACCCCACATTCGAAAAAGAAATAGTGCTTAGAAAGCAAGTAAAAATTAATGGCGAGGATTACAAGGTAGTTGGAATACTAAAACCGGCAAACACATCATTTGGCGGCGGGCCAAACTCAGGCAACATGGTAATGATGTCTTATGAAGGATTCAAAAGAATCGCAAACGACGCCACCCCAGGGATAGTATTTGTCAAAACCACGAGCAAGGAAAGCGTTGAAGGCGCAGCTGACGACATTCAGGCATACTTCGACGACAAGTACGGCGAAGACAGCGTTCTTGTTTCATCTTCAGAGAGCATACTCGGACAAGTCAACCAACTGCTTGGCCTCATCACAGTGTTTGTTGTCGGAATAGGCGCAATCTCAATGCTTGTCGGCGGAATAGGAATAACCAACTCCATGGTAACTTCGGTTCTTGAAAGAACAAAAGAAATAGGGATACTCAAGGCGATTGGCGCTTCAAACGAACTGGTCCTCTCTATGTTTATGCTTGAAGCGGGTTTCATCGGCATGGTTGGAGGAATAATAGGAATTGTAATAGGATACGCATTTGCACTAATTGTTTCTTTTGCAGGCAACGCATCAGGATTCGCTCTTGGAGCCGCAATAAATCCGCAGATAACTTTTGGAGCGCTCGCTTTCTCCATGCTTGTCGGAATGGGTGCCGGATTCTATCCTGCGCTTCGCGCAGCTCGAATGGATCCGGTAAATGCATTGAGGTACGAGTGATATGGACACTGAATTTGTATTTAATGCGCTTAGCAATTTGCGAAGACAGGGAGTGAGAACTTTTCTTACACTAATAGGGGTAATAATTGGAGTCGCTGCTATAGTAAGCCTTCTTTCAATGGGCGAAGGACTCAATATTGCCGTTGAAAAGCAATTTGAGATGTTCGGGTCGAACATGATATTTATTTATCCTGGAAATTTAACAGGGGTAGCGCCGGGAGGACTGTCGGGCACATCAAAGATTACCGCTGCGGATCTTAGGCAAATAGAGGCGATTTCTGGGATAGATAAAGTTGCCGAAGTCTACATGACGCAGACATGGGTAGAATATGGCGGGCAGAAAAAAAACCTAATGATAATGGCGGCGGATGCGGAAGATGCGAGCGTGTTTTATGATTCAGGAATGCTCAAGATAGATGAAGGAAGAGAGCTTCAGACAAACGACCCTTCAGGAGTGATGATAGGAGCCTCGGTAAAAAATAACGTTTTTGACGAAATAGTGGATCTTAGAAAAACTCTAACTATTGGCGGGATGGATTACAAAGTTGTCGGAACGCTAAAGCAAGAGCAAACTGTCCCCGGAGATCAATCAAACCAAAATGATGTAATCTTCATGTCAACTGATGGACTTAGAAGAATAGTTTCAGATCCTTCACCGCTATATATCATTGCGCTCGCAAATACGCCTGAAAACACGGCTCTTGCAGCAGAAGAGGTTGAGGATTATTTCATTGAAAAATACGGGAAGAGAAGCGTTACTGTGCTTTCATCAGAAAAAATATTAGATATGATTAATCAGGTTTATGGAATCATTACTCTTTTCCTTGTCGGGATTGCAGGAATATCGATTGTTGTTGGCGGGATAGGGATTGCTAACGCGATGATAGCTGCTGTAATTGAAAGAACAAAAGAGATAGGACTCCTGAAAGCACTAGGAGCATCAAATTCAATGATAGCAAGCATGTTCATGCTTGAAGCAGGATTCATTGGGCTTATTGGCGGAATAATTGGACTAATTAGTGGGTACGGACTTTCAAGCATTGTAGCAATTTCAGGAACAGCAGCAGGATTCGCAATCGAAGCGGCAATAACGCCTGAAATAACTCTTGGCGCAATGGCATTTTCACTAATAGTTGGAATGGGCGCAGGGTACTTCCCGGCGCTTCGTGCCGCAAATCTTGATCCTGTTGACGCGCTCAGATACGAATAAATTGAGTCACTTTTTTACAAGACTAGCTTTCTTTATAATGAGCGTCCCGGTGTTTTCGCCTTGAACTATTTTCTCTGATTTTTCAATCACAATTCTCTTTGAAAATATCGGCGCGTCAAGAACAAGAGTTTCATATTCCCCCCCTTCGCCAGCAACATTTATCTTGTACTTTGCTTCAAGCTTGGCAAGATCTGCAATTGCGGAAGAATCGATTTTTCTCCCAAGCCAACTCTCGTCAAACCCGGCCCCGGCAATTCTTGTAATTACCGCGACAAATCCCGCGTCCACAAGCTGGCGCAAATATATCGCTTGGTTTAAGTGCCACAGAGGGGCAAACGATCTGATTCCTTCTTCTTCGCAAATAAGTTCGATTCTTTCACGCTGATAATTTGAAAATAGTGCGCCTGAAGAAACGCCTTCAATTTTATATTTCTTCTTTGCCTTAGCAATTGCTTTCTTAAGGGCAACAAGCTCTTTCTCTTTTTCGCCAGGAGTACTCGCAATAATAAGCGGCAGACCTAGGGCATCTGCCTGAAGTTTTGCAAGTGACACTGTTGGCGTGTGAAACATGAAAGAGTCTTTGTTCTTCGAATCTATTGTAATAATGCAGCGAATATCATACCCTTGCTTTTTCATCAAATGCAATGCAAAAATAGAATCCTTTCCAGTGGAAACGAGCGCTGCGATTGGAAGACCCTCGGTTTGTTTTAAAGCGCCATCACTTTTTTTTGCCAGCGAATTTAGATAATCCGCCTTGCCCGCAAAACCATTTTTTTTCGCCAAAAATTCAAGCGCTTTGTCAAAATTACTCCCATATTGGGCGGCTTTTTTTGGGCGAAGAGCAATTTCACTAGGAAGACCCATTTCAAGCGCAATGTCTCGGAGAACCTTTTTGTTCAACCCTGATTTTGGGTCAATCTTGTACTTTGGATCAAGCGCAAAAGACTTCTCCACTAGCGTTCGGTCAAGGAAGGGCACTCTTAATTCTGCTTTCGCATTCATTGTAATGATATCCTCAAAGTAAAGGTCATTTTCGTACATTTTTATGAAATATGAGTAGCAGTCCTTGTTTATGTCGTTTGAGTTTGCAAATCTTGAATAGCCAGCAAACAGTTCATCAGCGCCAAGCCCAGAAATTACTACTTTGCACCCATTATCAGCTGCGAGACGTGAAGCAAAATGTATCACTGAAGCCACGCCCACCCGAACAGGATCTGTAGATTCAATCAAAGCTATTATTTCAGGAAGAGCTTTTTCATAATTATCCAAAGATACCATTGCAGTGTCAAGGCGCGAACCGACTTCTTTTGCAGCTACGCGGGCGAATTCCAAATCTTTTGGTTCAAAGAAACCGTCAATGCCCGCAAAGTAGCATCCAAATGTTGCGCCCTTTGATTGCATTATTTTCCCGATGAGCGTTGAATCAATTCCGCCCGAAAGAAGAAGACCGAACTTTTTTTGAGGAATTCTTTTTGAAACAGCCTCAACAAACGCAGATTTTATTTCGGCAAGATGTTTTAAGGAAGGACTTTTTGACTTTAAAGAATTGATTTTAAGGGTGATTTCTTTTAATGCGCCGCTCTTCAAATCAAACACAAGCAACTTCCTTGGATTTAAATGGATTGAACTAAATGGAAGGGCTTTCTTTTCTGAAGCGAATGCAAAACGCTTTGATTTCTTGTCGTGAAAGAAAACTAACGGCTTTACTCCAGCAATATCTTTTGCAACAAACAATTTCCCAAGCCTCTTTGAATAATATACAAAAGCAAAATCACCATCAAGCTCATTTACAAGCGCTTTGAAATCTTTTTCTGATTTTGACGAAGAATCAAGAAGCGCTAACACAAGTTCAGCATCATTCTTCGCGCTGACTTTGTGTTTCTTTGCAAGCTCTTGCCAATTGTATATTTCGCAATTTATCACAAGCGCTCCGCTCTTGCTCACAAGAGGTTGCTCAACAAAATCAACCACTGAATGCAAATTGTGGCCAAAAATTAATTGAGCGGGCTTTGAAGCTATTTCGAGGATTTTTGATGAGTCCACGCCCCTATTTTTCATCACTTTTAACGCGCTATTTGAAAGTTCTTCTGCATTACTAAAACCCGCAAACCCCACTATGCCGCACATAACCAATTACCCTTTAGGAAAAGGTTAAAAAAAGCAAAAACCTTACTTTTGGCATGGCTTTCACCAAAACGAACAGGCAAAAGAGCGCCCAATCTTCAATAGAGTACTTGATGATTGCAGGTTTCTTTATGGTGCTCATCGGAATAGCTTTTTTTTATGCATCGGAATCTGTCAATACTTCAGTCAGGAGCGCGAAAGCCACAACGGCTGTTAGTGCCATTTCTTCTGCAGTCGACCAGATATATGCTCTTGGGCCGGGCAGCACGCTCACGATATACATAGATTTGCCAGATAATATTTCTAGCCAAACAGTTGCGGGAAACATTGTAGGCTACACTATTTTTGTTGATGATTCGCAAGCGACCGTTTATGCCGATACGAAAGCGATTGTAAGCGGGTCCCTTCCGTTGACTGAAGGGACGCATACGCTTAACCTGCAGGTAAACGGAATTGGCACAGTGTTTATCAGCGAGACCCTAGCCCAATTATTTTTGAGCCCTTCATCATCATCTTTCTCTTTGAACGCTGGAGGATCAGCGGTACAACAATATACGCTCACCAATAGCAGCACACAAATTATTGACGGACTAAGCAGTTCAGTTACAGGAACAATTTCGCCCTTTGTTTCCCTCACTTCAATACCTTCAAGCATTAATCCTTCCCAAATAATTGATTTCAACGCCAACATCCTAATCCCCGGAGGAACTACCCCCGGAACTTACACAGGTTATATTAACATTGACTCTAATGCAGGTCTGCAGCAATCTTATCTCCAAATAACTGTCCTAGCCCCAAGCGTTCTCACTCTCGCCCCTTCGACCGCGAGCCACTCAATCTATCCTAACAATTCTGTGGTACAACAGTATACTCTGACAAATTCAGGGGGATTTGCAATAGGCGACCTAAATGAGTATGTTACGGGAACCGTCGCCCAATTTGTTACTCTTACCGCAGTTCCTTCAACTATAAATCCTTCACAGGTAATAGATTTCAACGCAAACATTTTTGTTCCAAACGGGACCCTCGCAGGAACATACACGGGTTATGTGAAAGTTGATACAAATTATCAAAATGTCCAATCTTATTTGGAAGTAACTGTTCTCGTTTTAACGGGAAACGCATTCTTCCACGATATCAACTGTTCTGGCGGCTCGCATCTTTTTACGTGGTGCTCAAACAAAAGCTATTCGAAAAAGGACAACAATCTCGGACTTAACGGGGAACTTGACAGGAACTATCTCAAGGCGCCCGCGCTTGATTCTTCCGCAAAAATTTATTTCAAGTTCAACGAAAAACAGGGAAGCGTAATAGAAGACATTGCAGGGGCGGACAATAATGGATTACTTTTAGGCTCCGCGAACAATTCTGTTGAATTCATTTTGTATACTAACTACCTTTATAGAGACTGATCTTCAAATTATGCTTCAGTTGCGGACTCGCCAACACTTGACCTCTCTGATGACATCACGCTTGAAGCATGGTTCAAACCGCTTTTATTGGCAAAACCAACCAATAACTCCATTGATAATAATGTAATAGATTCGGGAGTCCACACAACGTCATCAATCCTTTCATCTTATCTTGCGCCACTCGGCCAAAACGACATCTATCTTGTTGCATATCAGGACATTACGCAAGCATCTGACGGGTATGTGAAGACATTCAAGATAAATTCTTTGGGAGACATAAATGAAACCCAAATAGATATCCTCGAGTTTGACACTCTCTTTGCAGACATGATAAGCATGACACAAGTGAACTCTTCAATATTTGCTGTCACTTACCAAGGAGATGCTGGCGACGGATTTGTCAGAACATTTAGCGTTGACTCTGTAGGAAATATAAGTAACGCGACGATAGACAGCCTCGAGTTTGACACTGCGGATTGTTCTTACCCCACAATTCTGCCTGTCACAGGAGCCATCTATGCCGTTTCTTATCAGGGGCAAGGCGCGGATGGATTTATGAAAACTTTCAGCATAGATTCGGCAGGAAATATTAGCAATGCGACTCTGGGGGTCCTAGAATTTGATGCATCCAACGGACAATACCCTGGAATGACAAAGGCTGATGCGAACACATTCATCGTCGCGTACAGAGGGGCATCAAACAGAGGGTATGCAAAGAGCATAGACATAAATCCGGCAGGGACAGCTATTACCCTAAAAGATAGCGTAGAATTCAGCACGCCAGGAGTTGCGCAGGTCAATGTAACGCACGCGATAGGAGACATTTATGTCATTTCTCATGAGGACCTCCCTTCAAACAACGGTTACCTCATCACCTTCAGCTCCAATGCTGATGGGAACATGAGCGACGCGATGCTTGCTTCGCTGGAATTCAACTCGACCGACTCAGGAAGCCCTTCGATGATAAAGTTTTCCGAAGGAATTGTTGCGATTGCTTATGAAGGAACGGCAAACATCGGTGTTGTCGAACTTAGGCAAATATTCTCAAATGGTGCGATAGGAAATTCTCCCATAGATACCCTGACTTATGAGACAGGATTAGGATTAGAACCTCACTTAATCCAAGTTGCTGAAGGCATCTACGCCATCGCCTACACGGGACCCACAAACTACGGAAAGACAATCACTTTCGGAATGGCTTCGGGCAATTCTGGAGTGTTCAAGGAAAATTCTTATGGACTGATGGCCACGGTTGACAGCGCTTTCGCATTCATCAACGGAACTGAAATATACGCTCCAATAAGTAGTGAATGGGTGCATTTGGCGCTCACTTACAACAAGGATTCTTCAGCACCTCAGCAGAGGCTCTATGTTAATGGAGTGCAGACGGCGGGCGCAAGTTCCACTTCACAGATAAATCTTAACGACAACAACTTTGTCATCGGAAAAAAATATTCCGGTTCCATCGATGAAACGGTATTGTATAACCGGGTGCTCACATCGGCCGAAATAAAAGCCAGATATGATAGCGCATTTAGGGGCACTTTCTTTGCTAACGAGCTTGACTCAGGCGTCGCGGGATCCACATGGATAAGGGTCTTTGTCACCGCTGATGTCAATTCTCAAACAAGTTGCATTGATTTGAATTATGGTGCGGCAGAGACAAGCCCGGCTACTGTAGATTCATTCCAATCATGCATAACCCCTAATTCGTGGGTTTCATTGAACAAGATTGGAAGGTATCTTGACTTCTCAGCCACTCTAAGAAACAGTACTGGCGGAAACTGGGTGAAAAGAATTTACATCAACGACTTCAACTTTGAAGAAAATCACTAACCAAACAAGCATATGCAAAATACCTTGCAATTCTACTCTTCAATACGCTTGCCGACGAGAAGATGATTTTGACCATCAAAAGGTATTTATTCGCGAAAAGACTCTTATGATAGCATGAAAAGCAGCAGGTCTTCCTCGGGTCAGATAGGCA